>Ga0209297_1000021_pt1 | contig 179347 bp, 250 predicted proteins | sample S_130805_MF_Meta_FD_187322 | JGI IMG/M metagenome (GOLD analysis project Ga0209297, IMG submission 187322) | Freshwater microbial communities from Lake Simoncouche, Canada to study carbon cycling - S_130805_MF_MetaG (SPAdes) (version 2) | ecosystem: Environmental > Aquatic > Freshwater > Lake ...
ATTTCCAACCAATTCCTTACGTAGATTTTTTGGGGCGGCTGAGCCTTTCTTTATCTTCTCATAATTCATCTGAGAAAAAAGTTGGCCTGGAGTTTTATGAAGTTGGCCGCGGGAGGGGGGTCATAATAGGGGCTAATTACTAGGGCCCCTAGTAAATTTAAATAGGCGAATAGGGCTTATGAGGGGCGGCGGGTGGGGTGCAGGGGCGAAGCCCCGCGGGTACAGGGTCCATGTATTTTGGATCAAAATTGCTCACGTCACTCCTATTTTGAAATGAAATTGGGGGCAACTCCATGGAACCCTGGGGGTACCTATTTATTACCTAAATTGTTTCACATACGCGTAAGTAATTTAGGATCAAAATATGGGGGACCTATTTTGAAATAAAATTGAAAAAATCCATGGAAGGGGCAATTTTGAAATGAAATTGGGGGAAGGTCCATGAATTTTGTTTCAAAATAGGACAAAGTCTGGGGAGACCCGGGTCCAGAAAAAGTAGCCTAATTCATTACCAAAATAGGGGTCAAAAGGGCATGCGAACGAATTATAATTCTTTTTACAAAAACACGTTTCTGTAAAATGGACCGAATTGTTCGCGGGGCATCGGAAAAGAAACCCGCCGACTCGACTTAGAAAATAAGAACGTTTAAGAAGAAATGAAGGCGCCTGTTATTCTCACGTGTTTTGCAGGTCGAGAACGGTACCTCAAAGTATTGATTCCATACATCAACGAACTTGTGAAGAAAAAGCTCGTTGATGAAGTGCATATGTGGGATTATACCCGCAACGACCAGGACGCCGCCTTTTTACAGCAAGCCTGTAGTCACTTTCAAATTTTAGTTCCAAATTCAAAAGAGAAATTCGCAGACTACTACAAGTACTATAGGTCATCTAGATACCCAGATCCTGATACGGTTCTTATAAAGTGTGATGATGACATAGTATATATTGACGTGTCACGGTTCCAGGCGTTCGTAGATGCTCGGAGGGCCCTTAAAAATGCAGTCATATTATCCCCTTCAATTATCAACAACCCAGTGTGTGGAGCCGTTCAGTTGAAGCGTGGGATCCTTCCAGGGTTCAAACCCGAAGATTTCGACATGACAGTTAATGGCGGACGAAAGATTCACAAGTACTTTCTGAAGAGCCGAAAACTTTTCATGAAAGATTCGTTCGCGACGGACAGGTTCAGTGAGATTCCATGGACCATGCAGTGGCGATTCAATATCAATTTTATAGCAATATTGGGAAAGGACCTGGACCTTCTGTTTGATAACGAGTACGTGGGTGAGGATGATGAAGCATATCTTGGTATCTACGCCCCAAGGTATTATGAAAGATGCATATGTATAGATATGCACTTCGTAGCGGCCCATATGGCTTTCACGAGCCAGAGAAGCGATGGGTTCGATGAGGCGCCGTTTCTGAAAAAATACGAAGACCTAGTCAAAAATCTTGTATGAACACTTGAGTGACTCGTCAGCGTCTATGGCACGACGCTCGTTTCCGTAAACCTTTATAAGGTCCGGAAGTTCATGACTTGGCGTATCACACAAACTCTTCACAGACTTGGGCGGGTCCCAGCCGTTCGAGTGAGAATGCTTGTAGGGTCCATCCTCTGAATTTAAAGTATAAATTGTCTTCATGTCTTCAGGTGTCATTTTGGTTTGAATAACAACCTGGGCCGCCACGTCCTGTGTCAGGTACTTAAGGTCCGGTATTCTTTGTGGATCTACACCTTTAGCCTTGATATCCGCTATATACTCATCGATCGTGTCGAAATCCTGTGTCCTGTTGAACTCGTCTTTCCATTTTGAAACAAAATTAGAGTTGGGTACGGCGGCAAAGAACCAGTTTGCAAGGACTGGATGGTTGGGATTTGTTTGGTCTCGATCATTTCGGTATATAAAGACTTCAAAACCCTTGGACTTTTGCTCGTCTATGATCCAGTTGTGAGACCGTTTTGCCACGACCGACGCGTCCGACCATATCCCACCATACTTGGCGAGGAGATGGACCCTCACAAAGTCGGATACTCTCTGTATGAAATTTGTATGCTTGTATTTTGTAAAGTCAATTCCCGGGAGGTAATCTCCAATGTTACTCGGTGTCACCAATTTTATTTCAAAATCGGGACTGTACCTCTTCCAGTTGGCTATGGAATTTTGAACAAATTCAGGGGGATTGTCCGTGTCCCAAAAAGTCCAAATAATTTTGGGTATTTCTTTGAGTGTAAATCGTTCTTGTTGTCTGAGACATACGAACCAAAGAACAATAACGAAGACGAAAAGCAGCGCGAGCCGCCACATCCCTACTTATATCGCATAGAAATTATCGCGCAACTTTGGAACGGCGCACTTCCCGAAGCGGACCGACACCTTGTCGAGCGTGTCGTTATAGTGCTTTTTGAGCTCCTTCAGAGATGTCTCCAAAACGTCGATACTCTTCGTCTGACCAAACTCCTGGAACAGGTCTGTCAGGACTGTCCGAAGCATCTCGATCACGTGAAATATATCCGTCTTGCGCAGACGAGCCTTTTCGCGCTGCTGAATTTTCTTCTTAAATTCATCCTCTCCAAAGTCTCCGATCATCAGCTTGATACGCAAGTCGCGATTATCTGCGTTCATATTCACGCGATACCGTTCGATGACCCACCCCATGTGTCCATAGGCCATGTGCGCGTTGGCGATGGTTTGGAACCGCGGGTCTTTGGCTGATACTTGTTGCGTTATGGAGGACCACTGAGGGAACCCACCGCAGGGTATGTCAAGGGGGTTTCGGGGCATACCTCCGTGTGCGCGCCTGTACTCATAGTAGTGGGGATTGTGGATGACGCCCGTCTCTATACGTCCGGTACGCCAGCTGAACGCCGTGTGACACTGCGTACAATACATCTGATCACAACCGTTAATCTTGAAGATAATTGCAGCACACTTGGGGCAGTTGCGTGAGTCCCGGGCCAAGAGCTGAGCCGTCGCCACGTTGTTCGGGTCACACGTGTGTGGTGTATCCTTATGCACCCCCCTGACTTCGTGACACTCCGGACACGTCCAGTTATCACAGAGCCCACACTTCCACGCCGTGCTCAGAAAACCCTTGCAGTCCGCTGACGGGCATGCCCGAACAAACTGGCGCTTCTCCTGTTCGACGTTGCCTCCGTGAAGATGGTTCATGAAAACGTTCTGTGTCCATTCAAGGTGGCCAATATCATCGGTGATCACACGGATGACCTTCAACTGGTCGGTCAACAATTTATGACGTAAAATAGATGCTCGGAATTCAGAAGGGAGACTGTGCTCGACTGCAAGGATAGCTAGATTCAGATTTGATATTTTGTTATATTTTTGGTTTTCGATAGCCTGTACAGCCTTGAGCCCTGCAATCTGCTTGGACAGAGATCTAATCTCCTTTTCAATTTCAACATACGGCTGAGTCGCGGGCATGAGGCTCTTTTCACGCTCACACAAGAGGTTCTCCCGCCGCGCCTTGTACGTCCGAGAAACGAATTTCTGAGTAAAATTATCCACGAGAGTCTCACGGGTCCAACCTTTGCGACAACTCATACAGTGCGCATCCTGCGTCGTTTCACATATGTATCGCTCCGCACACGATGTGCACACGTCAAAGTCGCAAAATGGGCACTTGACGCGTGCATGATTTGATTTGTTGAACGACTCGCAGCAGACTTGGCACGGCGCCATTCACTTACCTTTTACAGGTGGTTTTTGTTTATCTGGGGTTTTTGGGGTGCACTTTATTCCGTGCTTGGAGACGACGACTTGGGGCTCGGGTGGGGGCCATGGAATCAAAGGGGCGTCATCGGGTATATCGGCCCATCGAACCTTTGAGGGGTTCTCCATTACTATTACACGCGTTTATCTGTTTAAGTCCTCTTCTTGACCGCCTTGATGACCTTTCCCTTGGGCTTGGGCACCGGTTTGCTCGCAGACGGCCACTTGGCGAAGATGCAGTCGAGGGCCTTCTGCCTCTCGTCCGAGGTCTCTTCTAGCTTGGCGTGCCTATCCATAATCTTGATGAGGTACTCGTCGGGATACCCTGCAGCCTTGTAGGCGCGGATGCGCTCGTCGAGCGGCGGCACGTCGCCACTGTACTTCTGGAACAGGTTCATAATGATGGAGTTATCTATGACTGGCTTTTCAATCCGTGCAGCCGCCTCGGGCCGCGGGTTGGCCTCGAACCACGCTTCACACTGCGCTATAAACTGCTCGCGGCTTTCAGGCTCCATGTGTGCGGCCACATGTTGGTAGTCGGCAGGGGGTGTCCACGGTGCTTTTGGGGGCCTCTGGATAAAATCCTCGCCACGCCGCATAGAGTCTACAATCTCACCGACGCGTCCCGGGGTCCCATTAGGTATGGGGCGTTTGGAAGGGGGCACGGCTATCCACGTCGAGGCCACGGACCCGTTTGCCCGCACGTGGCGAACAAACTGGAGGGCGTGCTTGTGGTTACGGAGGGTGGGCCGCGTGTACATTTTGTTTGCTTGTTCCTGGCTACTCCTCATGACCCTTGAGCTTTATAGGACACGTTTTTTTATAGTGACTTAATAATGTTGGCGGGAATAATACAAATTATACATTTTCTCGTCTTGCTATTTATTTTTTGCGTTCCGTTTTTTGGAGGAGACTACTTGCTGTCACTTCACTTTATCATAATTCCATTTATCATGCTTCACTGGGTCACAAATCAATCTGTATGTGCACTGACCGAGGTGGAAAAGCTCGTACGAGGAGGGTGTGAATCAAAGGACACCTTTTTCGGCCAAGTTATGGATCCCATATATAAGAGCGAGTCGTTTATAGGCCGGCTCGCCAAGCCTTTCTACGAGTTTGAAGACGAAGAGACGGAGACACTAGTTGTGTGGGTTGGTTTAACCAGTTTATGGTTCATTACACTATGCAGGCTTTGGCCTAGTAACTTTGGCTATCTTCAGCTCGAACTCGCCCGCGCGCGCCAGCTGCTTACTCGTCCTCATCGAACGCCTCCTCCATGAGGCCGTACTCCTGGCTGCCGGTCTCCTCAGCCTCCTCGTCGGAGGTGTCACCCTCCGCGAGGAGCGCGGCCAGGCGCTCTGCAACCGTCAGCTGCTTGACCGGGGCGGTGCCCGCGTCGCCAACCACCACCTCAAAGTCCGCCTCCGGCTCGAGCGGGTTGCCGTGAGACTCGCACAGCGAGCACTCGCCGTCTGCATTCTCAGTCAGGTTGTGCGTGTGCACCGGCTGCTCAGCCTTGGCAGCCTTCTTGACCGGCTTTGCCTTGGGCGCCTCCACATCCTCTTCGGCCTCCTGAGAGGTGCGCAGGTGGCGCTTACAGAACACCCCACCCTTCAGGGCGCTGAACTTGCACGGCTCCTTCTTGGAGGTGCAGGCGGTGCACTTCTGCTTTTCGGCCTTGGCCTTGGCCTCCTTGGGCACCTTTGCCGCCTTGGGCTCCACCTCGGCGGGCTCCTCACCCTCCACCGCCACAGCCACCGCCTTGGGCTTCTTGGTGTACTTGCGAGGCACCTTGATAGCCTGCTCGGCAGTCTCCAGGTAGAGCTTGGAGAGCTGCTCAAAGGGCAGGTTGAAGTCCTCGGAGACGCGCACGAGGAACACGCGGTCACGCTCGGCAACCAGGGCGTTGATAGCGGAGGTGAAGTTGGCCATTTGGGTTGGTTTTGTAGAGTGCTGGTTGGAGCTGGGCTCTAGGACACACGTTTTTTGGCGTGTGTGCTGGGGCTCTGCAGGCTTTGTTTGCTGTGACTAAGCCTGTCGGGTCTGACCCTATGGGATGGACAGGACACGAATTTTTCTAACGCATCTTGCTGACGTCACACATGCCACCGGTCGGCACATCGATGTAACCGTCCAAATTCACCCAATTATTATACGCGCGCGGCCACACCACGTTATAATCGCCGCCGCTGTCGTACAGAAAACCCGAGACCTTTGGTGCGAGGAAAAACGCAGCCAGGAAAAGAATCGCGAGAATGATCCACACTTTCATTTGAAATTAGGAGCGAAATTTATTCTCACGAATCCAAGCGTTACATACATACTTGACCCCTGAGGATATGGGTAGACCGGCATGGAGCGCCTTGGGGTGGCACTTGGCCTCCTCGGACCCCAATGGTCGGAACAAAATAGCCGACCCAGGTTCCGCCTTCAATTTTAGATTCAAATTGGGAAAGTGAGTCTCACCGTCAGTGAACTCCGAGTTCAAATATACGAGGAGGGTAGCCACGCGCTGACCACCTTCCTTTTCAAAATCGACACACCCCTGTGAGCCATCACAACACGAGTCGTGATGTTCCCTATAAAACGTATTGGGCTCGTACCTGACCACCTGTAGGTCTTCACACTCGGCTATTGTTTTTCCTGTAAATTCAAGAGCCTTTGTAAAAACTTTTCGAGCCACTGGATCATCCTTGGAAATCCAAGCCGTCTGACTCGTGCGGGACGCGTCAGGGGACGCGACTCCCACAACTGTACTTCGTGAAAACATAGGCGTCGCCTTATCAACCAAGTATTTACACTCTTCAGGTGTCAACACGTCATCGACTATCATAGGATGCTCCCAAATGGCATCTTCACGCGTGAACCCGCGCTTTGGTGTTATTCTTAGTAGAACTAATATACATAGTAAAATAACAAGAACTGCACCTATAAGGAAAACTTCCTTCATGATATATCAGTGTATTTTTTTCACAACTTTATTGACACGCTTGGCGCTGTTCCGAGCCCTCTTGAGATTGCCGAGTGCAATGTCCCTCAAAAGGGGCACGACCGCGCGCCGAGCGTTATTGAGAGTCTTGTTTTGTTTTGAAACGCGAAGGAGCTCAAAGACGCGCTCGACGTTCTTCTCCCCCTTTTCCTTGACGACACCCTTGAGAGGATTGCGCTTTGCAATAAGGCCGCGGTAAATGAAAGACCCTGACAGAAGAGCCATAGAGTCCCTAGCCTGGTATTTGAGTTTTTGAATAGGTATGCCGAGTTTATATGATACGGGGAGTTGAAGCATGGCTCGGCTCGCGCGAGGGTACACGGCTAGCGCGGTGTCGACGAGATCTGTTATATCATTATTACCAGTCTCGATTTGATAAGTGATGACCTGGTACACTTTGCGTTTCGTTCCCGGAACCTGAAGACGTGGCGCGTCGTACTTGGATCGTTCGTACTTATTCACCTTGAGCCGAGCGTTCGCTCCGTTGTAATGTTTGTTGAGCCACTTGATGAATCCCGTCAAGTGGGTCGTCATGATAGTGCGCATCGCATACACATATGTTGTCACGGCTTTTTCAGACGGAAGCTGTCGTGGAACGGCAAAAGTAAAGTCAAAGTCGCTTGTCCTTCTTATTTTTGGGGGCAAATTAAACTTCTTCTGTTGGAGGTACAGACGGACAGCCATGCCTCCGGTGCAAAAGATGGTCATATTTCCTCCGTACGGTTTCACGAGACGTGTAGTCCTCTTGCAGTACTCTATAAAGAGCTGAGGAAGGGCCCACTTAATAGACCGACTGGACACGACGGGAGCAGGCTGAGTGCCACTGGCATTCTCTATACTCTGGTGAGCATTCACGAGCATAATTTCAGAATGAAATGTACCCCCATGGAACATGGACGGCTTTTTAGGTGCATAGTACCCATCGTACCCTTCAGGGATTAGGAATTGTTTCGTTAAATTTCCGAAGACAATACGGTTTAGTTCCTTGTAGCTGAGACGTTGACCCTTGCGTGTATTTGTCACCCGGGGGAGAGGACCAGCGTTGTTCCCCATGATGATCTGGGCCGCCGCCACCTGTTCCCCGACCGTCACACCCGTCCCGATCACAACGCGCAAGAGGCCCTTCATATCCTTTGACAAGGGGTACCCGCTCCGAAGGAGTTTCTCGATATTCGCATGGGTCAGGTCGAACAGACGGAGCGTCCTCTTGGCGCGGAACCTGCACGGGTTTCCGTATTCCTTGGCTATACGGGCATTATCAGTCAGGTAAAAGAACCTCGTATCCTTCAGGAGAATTTTACACGATAAATTCTCAAGACCTTTGTACAGGATCTTTCCAGGTGGAAATATAGTCTCGCCAAATCCAGACATCTACTAGAAGAAAACATTTTATTCGCCTTTATTAAGATGGCTGCTAACCGGTATGTTGGCGCACTCATGAACTCGCGTGAACAGGCGCACGCCTTCCACCTGATGACCAACTCGTTCGCTCAGCACAAGGCGCTCCAGGCCTATTACGAAGGCATAGTCCCGCTCTTGGACGCATGGGCTGAGGCGTACATGGGCAAGTACGGGCGCCTGCGCCGCATCACCATGAACAAGCGGTACCTCCGGGACCCAAAAAAGGCTCGTGCGTATTTCAAGACTTTGTTGGCTCGCGTTCGCGCAATGAAGCTTCCAAAGGGTGATGCGTACCTTAAAAATATTCAAGATGAAATTACTGCTCTTATTCGACAGACGATGTATATGCTGAGTCTCAAATAAAAGCAATTTTGGTTTAAAAATAAATGCGCGTGGTCGTGACGCTTACAACAATTCCTACACGGGAAGATTCAGTAATTAGGACTATCAAGTCTATTCAGGCCGGAACATTTAAACCCGACGTGATATATGTGAATCTTCCGGAGTGGTATCCAAGGTTCGAGTGTGTACCCGACCCCAATTTGAAAACAAAATTGAAAGACCTTGGCGTCACTGTGAATGACTGTAAGGATTACGGTTCTCTAACGAAGGTTATTCCTATAATTGATATAGAAAAGGACCCTGATACACTTATTGTTGTACTCGATGATGACGTCACTTATCAACCTCAAGTCATAGAAGGTCTCATCCAAGGCTATATGCAGTTTAGAACGGTCGTCGGGTACAGTGGAATAGCATATCCTGAAACAGCTATAAAGCACCTGGGAAGGAACGGCTATGCACTATTTATAGGTCATGGACAATGTGCAGAGATTCTCGAGTGTGCTTTTGGGGTGTTATTTCCTCGTATATGCCTCGAGGGCTTTCCGATCCCCGAGCCCATGACGGTCGACTCGGACAAGTGCATGTACCTCACGGATGACTTTATTTTCAGTAAATTTTTCGATTCAAAATCCATTCCCAAAAGGGTGGTGTGTTATCCTTGGGTCGGCCGCCATGGAGACGACTGGTCGACAATTTGGACCCAAAATGAAGGCTCCCAAGTCCACTCTCTTTCACGAGATGAGAATAACCTTAATAATTATATGAGTGCAGGTTTAAAGCTTAAATTTACATAAACTATAATGGTCAGGGTATACGTGATTCATTGCCCCCTATGGGCACCAGAGAGGAGACCTATGATAGAAGAAAACCTGAATAAAAGGGGGTTCACTGATGTTGTATGGGTCACCAGTTATCCTGCAAAGCACCCCTTCGTCTTGTGGTTATGGGAAAGACTCGGCAAACATCTAGGCCCTCCAGGCATTTCAGGACTTGTGAAACACCTGGAGGCTATGAGATTGTTTATAAACGACCCCACATCTGAAGATGGCGCCATTTTCTGTGATGACGACTGTCTTTTTGTAAAGAATTGGAAAGAGGCTCTTGAGCAAATCCCACCCGACTTTCCGTTTGTAAATTTGTCTGTGGGTGTTAATTTCAACATACTACCTGAAGGAAAGCCCATCAATTTAGGAATAAATAACGGTGGGTGTGAAGCCATGTGGAAATCAAAAGAGTTTTGTAGATTTTTACTACAAAATATAGATGCCCGGTGTGGTATGGATCATGTGTATGGGGCTATGATGAGATATCTAAATGTACCTCTGATATGCATCCCCATTATTCAGCAAACGTCCCTGCTCGTCGAGCAGATCAAGGCTGAAAATAACGAATCAGTGCCCTATCATCTCAACTGGTTTGAATTTGTAAACAACTTTAAGCCAACAGGTCTTTCTTATGAAGATCTGTGGAATGAAAGTGGCATTGCTCGGGAAAGTGCTTGAAATTCCAGATCGTCAGCCTCCAAATCCCGAGTCGGACCCGGTTCTTATGGAACTCAAAACACTTCTAGAAGAAGAGTTTAATAACTATTTTGATGTTAAAATTGAAATTAAAAAATGGGACTACGTGTTCCAACGCGCTCTAGCGTATCGTGTCGAGTGATGGCATGAAGTATTCCGGAAAAAACGCCTTTGGAGGTGTGTTATCGTACATGAATTGCTGAGGAGGTTCGTGAACAAGAGAAACGCGCTCGTCACTTATTTTTCGGGCAATGACAATCACGTGAACATCATCAGACCCATAAAATCTCGATTGCGAATAAGACCCATCCAATTGTCTTACACAACGCGCCTCCAGCCATTTATCAGAAAAGGTTCCTGCTTCTGCTAAATATATCTCGAGAATTTCCATACCATATTTGGTCGAAAATGCCGAGAGAAAAAGCTCAGGTGAAAACTGATAGAGTCCGTGCCCCGAGAGGTTATTATTAGGAAGTGATGCACATACAACACCTCCTACTGATAAAAGGTTGATAATATTATCCAAAACTTGAGGAACGTTGAAAACGTGCTCAGTTGTCCCGCCGTCAAATATATACTGGAATTTTCCCTTGAGATAATCCGGTACGGGTGTGTTTAGATCGTGTATGATATTTGCATTTTCAAATTTGGAAATATCCATTGAATATACTTTTGACCATCCTATAGAGTTGAAAAATGTTTCGGCCGGTGCGAATGTGTCCGGTGGAAGTTCACGTGAAAGCTCGTGCTTTGAATTAATCAAGGCGGTGTCCTTTGCGCTAGGGGTGTACAGATACTGTCTCCCTAGCGTCAGTACGTTATCAACGTTACTCGCGTGCTTTCTTGACGCGAGTATAGCTTCAAGCTCAATAATACAAATACCCATTATAAATTACACAAGAAAGTTCCTTTTATATAAAAAACTGCGTCGCGTACAAGATATGAAGATTGTATGTGTTACATTCGCATGGGGGAAATATAGGACGTGGGATGTTCTCTATAAAAATTGCATAGCAAGTTTTAAAAAATGGCATCCGGACATCGAAATGCGCGTCGTGACGGATGATGAAGTTCCGTTAACCGACTTTTCCGGGCCTTCAGTTGCCATGGTTCGCTGGAAATACACAAAGGACCTTTTTGACAAGGGATACACAAAGGTGATAGTTATCGGACTAGACACTTTTGCATGTGCGAGATGGGATGAGATTCTAGAAGATAATACGACGCCCCTACTCGCCACTCTCGGCGGCCCCTATTGCACAGATCCAGATATCAAGCTCAAGTCAATTTTCTTACCCCAACACAATTGGTACGAAAACATGACTATAAATTCAGACCTTACGTGTTATAATACCAAGGAGGTCATCTACGACCTTGAAAAAATCGTCATGAAGTATCAGCGGACAGATAATCACGCAATTGATCTGTACGTAAATGAACTCAATCCAAACGCGTGTCGGGTTGTGGACTGGCCGTACGCCTTTTCACGTTTCGTGTATAACGGAAGGGCTGGGTGGTTCGGGTGTCTCGCACCAGACCACTGTACAAATGAGGATGGCACAATTCGCTGGGGTATAGGGGGGCCTGTAATCGGTCAATTCTCGCCCACCACGCGCTACAAGCCTATAGGCGACAAATTGTATAACCACGTTGGCAAACATATCAAAGCCCTTGCATTTGATAAGACGTACAATAAGAACGACCTATCAACATATCTCAACGAAGAGACTGTACAGTGGTTCAAGGAACACTGCGATGTTGACATGACGCTCTAAATAAGGAAAATATTCGAGTATTTTGTAATGAAATACCATGACTTGACACTCAGGGACGGAAGTCATGCGATTTCACACAAGCTGACCATAGAAACTATAGAGAAACACTGCAAATTTGCTGAAAAGGCTGGAATTGAAGTTGTTGAAGTAGGTCATGGAAACGGCGTCGGAGCGTCATCTATTATCATCGGTGAATCACTTGTCTCGGACTTTGAGATGATTCAGGCTGCCCGCCAGCATCTCAGAAACACCAAGATTTCAGTTCATATCATCCCGGGTATGGCAACCATAAAGCGTGATATTGATCCGATAATCGACATGGTTGATATTTTCAGGGTTGCGAGTCATTGCACGGAGGCGACCATCACGAAAACACATATAGAGTACCTAGCCTCCAAGGGAAAGGTTGTTTACGGAGTTCTTATGATGGCAGCCTTGTGCTCACCGACGGTCCTCGTCGAGGAGGCTCTTAAGATGAAATCGTACGGAGCGTCAGCTGTTATTATAATGGATTCATCTGGATCGTTTTTTCCCGATGACGTGACGGAGAGAATAAACGCCCTAACTGTACTAAACATCCCTATTGGGTTTCATGGTCACAATAACATGCACCTTGCCGTTGCAAATTCACTTGCGGCCATACATACCGGAGCATCCATCATAGATGTGACCGTCAAGGGGTTCGGGGCCGGTGCGGGAAACACACCCCTGGAAATCATGGAGGCGGTGTTCCCGACAAATTTAGATATTGAATTCGTTCATAAATATGCAAACGAGTTTCCATACGATCATCCCAATATCAAACTCGTCAATATTTTGACTGCAAAATATAAACTTTTCTCGGGGTTTGAAAAGTGTATATTAAGTATGTGTGAAAAATACAATATATCTCTAGTGAGACTCGTTGAAGAGATTTCGAGTCATAACCTTGTTGCAGGTCAAGACGACATCATACGTGTTATTGCTGCACGGATGGGCGCTTGATGATTTCAGACTTTTTAGAAATGGAGTCGCCCATAATCCTTTGTACAGTTTCGTATGGCAAAAGGGGCGACATTTCTTCAAGTGGAGGTGCGAAAAAAGACCCGTCATCAAGAAGCAGACCCTTTACTTTGGGGACAAAGTCTTGCTCCGGCGGCATGAAAATCTCACAAATGGCAGGCTGATCAGACTCCATAAACGTCTTGAAATGACTATTGAAATCATCCCAAGACTTGAGTCGGTACTTTTCGTAACCAAAAGCCTCGGCGACTTTCATATAATCGGGGAGAACTATACCCGTCTTTGAATCTGCCGCCGTCACCGTGCCGTTGAATAGAAGCTTCTGAGTGTGTTTCATCATCAAGTATCCGTCGTTGTTGAAAATAACAATCTTCACGTTCAACCCGTGTTGAATAATCGTCTGAAGTTCCTGCAGGTTCATCATCATCCCACCGTCGCAGTTCAGACACAGCACTTGGCGGTCCGGGGCTGCGATAGCCGCTCCGAACGCAGCCGGAAGCCCGTAGCCCATCTCACCGAGACCGTACGACGAAAACATCTTGGCGCCCTCTTTGAGACGAATAGTACTGTGACCCGACAGAAGAGCCGTGCCCATGTCAGTCACGATCACGTGCTTTTCAGTCAAGTAATCTGATATTTTGTCTATAATTTTGTAAGAATTTGGAAACTCCTCATCGGCGTGAGCCGGCTCCTCGACGAGCGGAAACTCGGTTCGAATGGCCCGGCACTCGGACACCCACTCGTCCCTGACGCATCGAACGTTCTCCATTTTTTCTATAAATTTCCCACAGTCGGAAAGCACATGGGTGTGAGCGAAACTCTTGAACTCCGTCTCATCTATGTCGACCATGACAATCTTGGCACACCGTCCAAACTCCTTCAGGTCGTACCCACTTTGAGGTGTGGAGATGCGGCTCCCGAGCACGAGAATCAGGTCCGCCTTCTGAAATATGAAATTTGAACTTCTCTGAGCGTATATTCCGGCAGACCCGAAGTACAGAGGGTGATCGTGTCCTAACACATCTATCGCAGACCAAGACGCGATGACAGGGACGCTCACCCGCTCAATCATAGACTTGAAAGCCTCAACTGAATTTGAAAGCTTAATTCCATGTCCTGCAAGAATAATAGGACGCTTGGCCTCGTCCAGCATCTGAATCACATGTGAAATATCAGATGAGATTTCAGGAGGCGAGTACGTTCGCCACGGGGTCGCAGGTACGGTCTTTGACTGGATATCCACGGGAATATCGAGCCATACAGGGCCCTTGCGACGGTCCATACATGCCGAGTAGGCGCTTTCCAGGTCATCGCGGAGAGTATCGACATTGAGCACAATCTTGGCGTACTTGGTGATCTTTGACACCATCGTCACCACATCAAAACCCTGAATGCCGTACATGCGGCGATGGAGATGAGCGTTCACACAGTGTGAAGCCTCCTGCCCGGATAGGATGATGGTGGGAATTGAATCCGCCCACAAACTCGTGACGCCCGTCACCGTGTTCGTCACACCGCCACCGGACGTGATTGTCACGGCCGCAAGCTTTCCGCACGTTTGGTAGTACGCCCCAGCCGCTTGGACCGCCGCCTGCTCATTGTGGACATTGTATATCGTCATACCCGCCTTTACGAACGACTGATACAACCGCGAGTTGGCGCCTCCTATAATACCAAAAACTACATCAATATTTTTTGCTAAAAGGAAAGAGGCGACGGCATCGCATGCAGGGACTGCCATTAAGCTATACACTGAAAAACTCTTTATTTATTTTGTTCATAATCTCGACTGCCGCACAGTTTATCACGTCCAGGTTTCCCGCGTATTCAGAAAAGTAATCCCCTGAACTTGTGATCTTTACGGAGACCATGGCTATCCCCGGAGAAACGAAAACAGGAGGGATGGCTACGTTATAATTTGGTATATACGTCCTCACACCAGCTAGGAACTCATCAAACCCGGTGAACTCGGTCGCATCGGTCTTTACGAAAATAGTCGTTTGCATAACTATTTTAGCAGGGTTGACGGTCAGAATAACCTTGCACTTGGGGATATTCACGAGACTTGTGATGGCGTTCTCGGTCGTTTCTATATACTTGTCGACGTTGATACGCGTCGCCATTCCGGCGCTTTGTGAAGAGATTTGGGTCACAACTTCTGCGTAAGAAATATATCCAAAAGAAGATAAATAATTGAGCATAGGTACGGAGACTTGGCCCCCACACGTGATCATATTCACATTTTTCACGTTTGAAAGGCAACAGCAATTGATGTTCGGTACGCATATCTGTCCAATTTTAGACGGCGTCATATCTATGACGCGGATACCCTGGTGCTGGAATATCGACGAGTTTGTAGCCGCTGTGAATGCGTCCGTGCAGTCAAATACGAGATCGCAGCATTTTGGATTCTCTATGAAATAGTCTATTCCATTGTCTTGATATTTTACACCGGGTGGTATGGGCTTTGTCGAAGCGCGCCGACCAACAAACGCAACAAGTTCAACGTCTTTTATTTTGAGAATTTTCAACAAAAGATCGGTTCCTATGTTCCCTGTGCCTATTATGCACACCTTCATACTTAATAAAGTGATATCACTTTTAACTAACCTGAACGGCCGCATTCTTCACGCCAGTTGGGCCAATCGGCGAGGTCGGCGTCCGTGATGCGTCTCGTCTTGCGAATCTCGTAGAGCTTGGCCATTTTATCACTCACTGGCTGACCAGGCACGGGGAAATACACCGCGTTGCTTCGAATGTTTTTCAGAGACTCCTGCGTCGGCTCAGACATGTAGTAAATTCCCACAGCCTTCCGGTACACCCCTTCTGGGCACTTTATGGCTTCGGGGAAACCATGATACGTCATCCCATTTGTTTTGAAAATTACAGCCGTGTTCCAGAGACCATGATTGATTGTTTTGCACTCTGTGAGGGCGCTGTCCCAAATCTTCAGCTGACCGCCCCACTCCGACTTCCATTCCTTCGACATATAGATAAGTATACTCACCCTCCTCTCTTTTTTGGATATAGGATGAATATTGTAGTCGAGATGAATACCTGAAATACCGTTACGGGGGTATGCATGAATACCACCCGCGTTCAGGTGTGGATCAGGTTCGAGATTACTGATTCTAGATATTTTAGTCATACATTCCAAACACTCGGGTGAATAAAGAGAGTCTATAGTCGACTTTACAAAGTCTCCGTCATTAAACTTGTTAAACAGATATTTACCCTCAAAAGGGTTGTCATACTTGTACCACGTCTCATCGGGGTCTGGAATGTTTTTACCAAGAAGTTCGGCGTATTCATCTGTGAAAAAGTTGGGTATAACAAGGTGTTCGTACGGCTGTGCATTTATGTACTCCTCTGATAGCCGTTCTATATCAGTTGTCCAAGAACCTAACATATTATATCTGAATAATTTTATTCTTTTAATACCACTCGGGGTGGGCTAATGTCCAATCTACAAATTCCTTTACCCTATATTCAAAACACTCTGCAGGGCGCCATCCGAGTGACAATAGACGTTGAGGCGGGGCGTTATGAGAAACGTTGCGCCCTTGGATGTTCTCGTACCCGAGTTCATATTCAAATGACTTGTCCATGCATTTTGCAATTTCATTTATAAAATTGAGATTTGTCATGCATTCCTGACCACTGACGTTATACACCTGTCCGGGTCGTTGTTTGATTATAAAAAGTACCATATCAGCGACATCCACAGATGAACACCAGTTTCGTCGAGCAAGTTCACCATTGAAACAGTGTATGACGAACTTTTCTCCGCGAAGAAGTTTATTAAGAGCAACCGTCGGCAAACGGCTTTGCTGTGAACGAGGTCCGAAAACGTCGCTCAGGCGTGCCACCGAACAAGGTACGTTATATGAGTGAAGATAGGCCATACACATCTGTTCGCACGCGAGTTTTGTCGCCGCGTACATGTTCCTGGCGGTACACAAGGTGTCTTCTAGACACGGCTTGCCGTCGTTATCATCATAGACTCCGGTAGAACTAATAAACACAAAATGCTCGAGAGTCTGCGTTCGAGCAAATTCCAAAATTTTTAAAGTTTCTAGGATGTTCGAATCAACAGACTTGACGGGGTCGTCTATACACGCGAGGGTACTGGGTTCGGCTGCAGCGTGAATGATTATGTCGATTTTACCTTCAAAATTGTAAACGATTCTAGAACTTTCACCAAGTTCGAGTAAACGGTCAGGGGTTTTGACCCCACGAACGGGACATACTATCGTCCAGTCTGTTTTTTCCAAGATGCGAGACACTATAGAGTGTCCGACGAAACCACGGGCTCCGGTGACGAGGACCGTCTTCATACCATATTTAAAGAATCTATACTTTAAACTTGTATATGACCGCGTATAACTTTACTCAAAACTGGTTTTACACGTGCGATCTGCACATCGCACTCACTCGGGGTTTGCTGGATCCGACCAAGCCTTGGCGTATTCTCGAGATCGGGTGTCTCGAGGGTTCCGCGACGACCTTCTTGTCCGACACCGTCCTCGATCACCCCGAGTCTCGTATGACGTGCGTGGACCCGTTTGATGGCGACAACCCCACGACCCCGCAGGAAAAGGGGGGCGACTACACGAAGAAAGTTTTCCTCGAAAATATTTCAAAGAGCAAGAACCACTCGAAGATTGAACTCGTCGAGCTGTACTCTAATCACTTTTATGAGAAGAACGACAAGAAGTTCAACTTCATTTACATCGACGGGAGCCACCAGGTGGAGGACGTGGCACTCGACTTTCAGAAGTGCCTAGAGATTCTCGAGCCGGGTGGCATAATGTGGATGGATGACTACCTATGGGGTGACGGCGTGTCTATCCGCGACCGCGTAGATGGGCTGTATGAGAGCAACAAGGACAAGCTCGAGATTATTCACAAGAGATATCAGATTGGGTTTCGCCTAAAGCAATAAAGTTTATTATCATTTAAACTTCAATGAAAGTCATAATCAGTCTCACGACTATACCTTCCCGACTTGAACACCTACAAACCATAGTGACCCATCTCGAGCAGCAAATATGTCATGAAATTTGGGTCAATATTCCTCGTGTGTACTCTAGGTTTCCAGAGTGGGACGGAATCGTTCCTCCTATTTTTGGAACAAAATTGAAAGTGAACAGGGAGTGTGAGGATCTCGGCCCGGGAACAAAGGTCTTGGGACCGGCTCCACACCTTGACCCCGAGGACCTGATCGTATACCTGGACGATGACACCAATTATGATCCAAAATTAGTTACAAATTTACTCAAGTGGTGGAAGTTTGACATGAAGAGTGCATGGGGTCTTTCAGGGTTTCATTTTAAGAACTATTTTGACAAACTGTATCCGAGACTTCACGGAGTTCCCACCGATGTCCTCGAGGGATACGGGTCTGTCATCGTCAAGGCGGGGTGGGTTCAGAATTTGATTTCAGAATTCAAGGATCTTCGAGCAGAGGCGAAGGCTGCTGATGACGTGATCCTATCAAACCTCTTGACCAAGCAAGGGGTCACTCTCAAGACGGTCTGTACACCCGACTGTCACATAGGGCAGATTCAGCAACTTTCGTATGGGTTCGGCCAAGACGCTCTTCATCATCAATTCGAGGGTGGCCATCACGAAAATTACCTCAAAGTTCTCAAATCCCTGGAAGATAAGGGTAAGAGTTATTTCAGCTACAAATGCTCGTAGATACTTTTATGTTCTACAACGAGTACGACATCCTAGAACTTCGACTCGAGGTTCTCGACAGGTACGTTGATCGTTTCGTACTTGTCGAGGCTGAAGTGAATCACGTCGGTGGCCCAAAGGAGCTGTTTTTTCAGAAGAACCGCGATCGATACGCCAAGTGGCTGCACAAGATCGAGCACGTCATCGTCACGGCCGAAGAGTCTCCAAAAGAATCCAACCCGTGGTGTCGCGAAAAGTATCAGCGCGAGTGTATACTACGAGGCCTACGCGACGTCCCGGATGGGTCCATCGTCATGGTCTCTGACGTGGATGAGATCCCTGACCTGAGTGTCGTGACGTTTGAGAAGCTTCCTCACGTGTTCAATTCTGTGCATATGTGGATGTTCGAGTACTCACTGGATTACCTGTTTACGGGAGAGCCGTGGTTCGGTACAGTCATCACGACTGCGGAGATGTTCAGACGTGTGGGACCGAACGTGCTCCGAGACAACCGCTGGAAGTTTCCGCATTTTCAGTACGCCGGTTGGCACCTGAGTAGTTTCGGAAATGCTGAACACGTGTGCAACAAGATGCACACGTTCGCCCATGCCAAAGATGGGCACCATGATGCCCAGACGCCCGAGACGTTCAGGGCTTACATCAACATGGGGATTCATACAGATGGCCAAACTCCTCTTCAGAAGAGGCCAGACGAGGTTCCTCTACCAGCACCTGTCGAAGTTCTTCGACGTCTAGGGCTGGGAACCTTCCCTTGAATTTCCCCTTGAGCATCAAAAGCCATTGAATGATGCCCCTATCCAAAAACTTGAAAAACCGACGCTTTTCTGTGAGAGACCCCTGTCCCTTCTGCTCCTTGAGAGCCTGACAGACCGGCCACGTCTCCATCCGGAGGTCCGACAATTCAGCTTCTAAATTGTCGAGTCTCGTGAACACAAACTTCCAGTTTTCATCCATACCCTATACACAGTCGATAGGTTTAATAGCACCTGGACACTGATAATTGATGCAAACGGCGGCCCCGAGGGCGAAAAGAACGCCTAGCCACTGGATCCAGTGTGTGAATTTCTCATCAAAAATGAGATAGGCTGTGATGGCACCACCGATAACGATCGCAGCTTCCCACATGATGCATGTCCACATGAGGCTCTGGGATGACAGACTTTGAACCAAAAATACGAGCACCACGAGCCAAGCCACCACACCGAACGCCAAGTGATGATGCTTTCCGTTTTCGGCAAACCATTTCAGATGGGCGTTGCCAAAGAGCTCGGCGAGCGTCATTGCCAACACATTCACTATGGTCATCTGTATTTTCTTTATATTTATTTTCAGGGGTCACTTCAGATGGTTCCGTACCTCGCTTCTTGGATTACGTGGCTCTCGGACTGGGGTCAGGGACCAAGTCGCTTTGCCCGGGAAGTCATCTTACGAATTTTGATTCAAAATCCGATCGAATTACGAGTAGCCGTGCTCAGACATCAAATAAGGCAACTAGGCTTTTTGTGAGTATGACTCAGTGGCTCTTTATAGGTCCCAGCACTCTCGCGGGTATAGGGCAGGTGACCCTGCAGTACGCCAAGCTTGTAGACGGGGAATACGTGGAGCTTGGTCAGCAGCCGAAGAAATCTAGGTATTCGCACGGATTTGCTTTTGTGCTCCCTATTGAAGCCCAACTCAACATAGTTGATCAATACGCTAGTCTCTGTGACACTATGGCATATATGACCGTCTGTGAAACCGAGCCTGTCAATCCAGCCTATGGTCTCTTGACCCGGTACAAGACTGTGTGGTGCCCTTCGGAGTTTGCGAGGAGCACGCTCGAACGCCAGTTTCCAAACGTGACGTGGAAACTTCTGAGACACTATGCGACGGAAAAACCACACAAGTGTCCGGCGGCGGATTCTCCATACACGTTCTACACTATAGGAAATATCGCCGATCCTCGTAAAAACATCCAAGGCCTAATAAACGCCTTTTTGAGTTGTGGGTTCGGGGACAAGGCGCGGCTCGTACTCAAGGCGACGTGTCTCCAACCCGTCAAACTCGATGCTCCAGGTGTGGTTATCATCAACGGGTTACTGAGTGACGAGGCGCTTGAACGTATTCATGGCTCGTGTCACTGTTACGTCAATTGCTCGCACTCCGAGGGCGTCGGAATGGGGGCCGTTGAGGCTGCTTTGCGGTCCAAACCCGTCATTATTACAGAATACGGGGGCCTCAAAGAGTATGTAGACACGCCGTGGGTCGTGCCATGCACAAAGGGACCCATTGGCTTTGACGATTTTCTATTTACAAGGGATCTCGAATGGGGTCACCCGTCACGTGACCATCTCGCGGTGGCCCTCCGCGACTGCTTCGAAAAGCGCGTGGAGTTTTGGGACCACACACACACGAAGCAGTTGATTCAAACAATACCGGCGGCGTTCACGGGAGGCTTGCCCTGATTCACAGCGTTCAGGTTCTTGACCATGGCTGCGGTGAGCAGGTTCATAGCCTGAGTCGCATTCTTGGCCGCCTTGGCCGTTGCGGCCGCCTCCGCCGCCTTTGACGCATCCATAAACTTGTTGCCAATGTTCTTCATGTTCAATTTGTACATCTTGTTTGCCGCGTTTTTCAGTCCAGCCGCGGAGCTGTTCAGTTTATCGTTCATCTTGGTCAGGTTCTGAGACACGTTGTTGCCAGCCTCGGCCTGGCGCTGGGCATTCGCCGCCATATTCAGGTTCTTCATGGCGTTATTCGCCTGAGTAATTGCCGCGTTCGTAGTGGCCATTTCTAATTATTCAACATTTTAATACTTTTCAGGGCGAACGGGCGAGCTTGGGCTCGCGCCTTCGGCCTGTGAATCGACCCAGTAGTGCGAAGCGTAAACAGTAACACCGACGACTATAGATGACGCGAGCAAAAAGCCCTTCTGGGAGTTGAGGAACAGAACAACGTCATCAAGGACCTGAATACCTGTGGGCTTCTTTATCAGACGAGGGACGAGGTAGACGAGTAGAAAGTTGATGACTAGGGCAGCCCAGAGGTAATTCCAGTTGAACTCCATTACACTATACTTAGGTTTTTATTGCGTGCTTCTTGCAAAAGCACCCCGCGAACGCCTTGAACCCGCACTGCTTCCCCTCCAACGTCTTGGCTTGACACCGAAAAGCGGCCCCGGGGACGACCCGGCCCTTTTTGACCGTGTTATTGGCTGCTGCTTCGCGCGGCTTGGGAGGTTCGTCTATCCTCACAACCTTGTGGCGCTTCGCCTTGAGCTCGAGCGTGCGAGCCTTGAAGCGCGCAGCGGAGGCTTCGAACTTGGCAAGGTCCATCGTTTTTGGGTAGTGTATGCTCATGGTCTATACGAACTTGTCATAGACAGGACACGTTTTTTTCACCGCCCCTAGTAATGAGCAACTGTGGTGGTCAATTAGGTGCTCTTCAATCCAGGGGTACGTGTTGGTTCTATACTATTCTCAACGGGTTTATCCTATCAACAGATGGTCACGCGATACTATTCAACCACCTGAATGAATTTTACAAGAAACTTGCGAATGATGAAAAGACGTACTTCGACTCTGCGAACAACGCACCGTGCCCTTTGAAAGATCTCACAAAGGTCAAACAGATTTACTTTTGGAAATTCATCGACCAGTACATGTGTCTCTTAGGTGGACCTCGGTCCATCCCACTCAAGGCGGGTCGTTCGGTCGAACTCCTCAAGAATGTTAACCTCGCCGGGGAGAAGGCGAGAATAAACCAGGGTGGCAAGGGGGCTTCTAGTCAAGAGGAGATTTGTAAAATATTGGATCATATTGGTTTCAAAGATAAATATGATAAGAGATATACTCGCATAAATAATAAATTCGACGGACGCAAGAAACCCCAATTCGTCGTCGTCAGGAAGTCCGCGTCCAATCCAAAAGAATACATGTATCAATTTCCATCTGTATTCATGAACGATGACAATTATGACTTAATGTGCGGGGGTGTGTCCATCATTAATGAAGAGGCCAGAAACACCGAGTTGCACCGGTCTCACGTCATCTCCGGCTTCGTGTGCAACGGCAAAGGGTTCCTTTTTGATTCAAATCAGATGAAGACTTGGCCGTGCAAGTGGTGGGACCGCTCGGAGATGATCCGCGTCATTGACAATGACGTTGCTCCTTTCTATCCGTTTTTCAAAAACGGACAGATTACCTATTATGGTTATACGTTCGCTATATTTGCCCGCAAGGAATTTACGAAGGACATACGACCTGCATGCCGACTCCGGTACAATAACACGAAGACGCCCAACGTGAAGTTCAACTTCGCAGACCCCAACTTTGGAAAGGTGTTAAACACGGCCAATATGGGATTCAACCCGGCCCAGGTAGCCGCGCTCAAACGCAAGTGGGGCCGAACCGAACACAGAAAATCCGAGTACGTGAGCGCTTCTAATGTTCAGTTTATAGTCGCCATTTCAAACAAGAAAGAAACGGCCCTGAAGAAACTGGCGACTCTCCTCGAGACGGGTCTGAAGATAAAACCAGGAAATTTTGAAATTTTCAATAAAAAACTCAAAGCTAAATTCCCGTCCCCTCCCAAACCTCAGGTCCCGTCCCCTCCCAAGACGAGGTCCCCGTCCCCTCCCAAGACGAGGTCCCCGTCACAGAACAAGATCAACGCCATCATAGCCAAGCACAACAAGCGCTGGAAAGCCCACACAGAGATTATGAATACGTTAAACATCAATATGAGAAAATACAAAACATACATCAATAACAAATTAAATGCTAAATGGCCTCCACCCCCACCCTCTCGGTCCCCATCACTCAATAAGATCAACCACATCATAAACATGGCTAGTACCCGCCAGAAGGCCCTGGAAAACGTGAGCGCAAATAAGACCATCAACGTCGTGAAGCACAGAAATTATTACTCTCAGAAATTGCGTGAAAAGTTCGGTTCGCCTCCAAAGCCCAAGTTCGCATCGCCTCCCAAGACCTCACTGAACAAGCCATTCACTTTCACGGCGAAATAAAACCCCTCCTAAAAGCAAGAATGTCACCCCGCCGCCCTTCCGCATCGGGCCTGAATTTCAGCACGTGGATGCGCACCAATGCAGGTCGGGCCGTCCGCCATTACAAGAAGCGTACGAGCCCTTCGTCAGGAAACCACACGTCGCCAAAGACCTCCGCGTCCCTTGCGCGCCTTCGCAATCGGGCGAAGCGTACAGTCGCGACTCTGCAGCGCTATAACGCTGCAGTTCTGGCCCGTAACCAAGCCCGTGTCAAGAAGATGCTCAAGGAGATTGCCAACTACAAGGCTCGGCACAGTCACAAGCTTGTGCGTCAACCAAGTGGTTCTTTTGCATTTGCTCGACGCACTTAAAAATTACAGACTAATAATAAATAGAATGCAGATATTCGTAAAGACTCTGACGGGCAAGACTATCACCCTCGAGGTGGAGGCCAACGATTCTATTGCAAATATCAAGGCGAAAATTTCAGACAAGGAAGGCATCCCACCGGACCAGCAGCGTCTGATTTTCGCGGGCAAACAGCTCGAGGACGACCGGACCATGGCTGATTACAATATCCAGAAGGAGTCGACCCTCCACCTTGTTTTGCGCCTTCGTGGAGGAAACTAATTTCACGTGTAGTATTAAATGCCTTTCACCCTTCAGCACCCCGAAACGGGTCTGTTCTGGACTGCAGGCATTTTTGGACGCGTGCAGCTGGGCGCCAAGCCCAACCTCTACACTCTCGAGGGCTCTTACATAAAGAACGTCGAGACTGGTAACTACGTCAATCACGTTGCTGAAATTCTGCATGAGGGTGGCGAGCCTGAGGAGTTTGTAATCGGTGAGGATGGTGTCATAAGCTCCCAGGGCAAGGTTATCATCGGCGGGTCGTATTTGCACCTCATGGGTGGTGAGCCGACGGCATGGGTCAAGGCTGACACGGCGCCCGTCGTGCGCGGTACGGCACTCCTCGAGGAGGCTCTGAAAGCCCCCAAGACGTGCGAGTGTGAGGAGTGCGAGTGCGATCCGTGCGAGTGTGCTGAAGAGGAGGCCCAGTAGATTTTCTAAACTAAAATTAGAATGGGCGTCAGTCCTAATATATGGGGACCAAATCTATGGGGCACTCTCCACCTTTTGTGTCTGACCGGAACGATCACCCCTAATTTTGTTCAGGAATTCGCAACCGTCATCCCATGCCCTATGTGTGCCAGTCACTTTTCAGACTTGTTGTCGGAGAACCCCTTCCCAGATTCAGATAATCCCTCCGTTTTATTTGAATGGTCCGTGCGTCTTCATAATCTTGTAAATGCACGTCTCGGTAAACCAATACTCAGTACCGAACAGGCTATGCAGCGATGGGTCGGGACCACTCAATTTGATTTCAAAATTGCATTAATTGTCCTGGCTATAGCTTTTATTATATTGCTAAAAATCAAGTAATGGCTGGAGGTCTCTTTCCCGGTCATCCATTTGCACTCAATATCAAGTGCATCATCTTCACAGCGATTCTTGCCGGGGGGTACTGGTACCTACCATACAAGAATCTCTGGGTTCTTTCGTTCCTCATATGGTTTCCTTATATAGCACTCGCGTGGTATGACTATTCGTATGACTGCAAGGACAAACTCAAGCCGACACTCGTTCCGTTTGGTCGGTACATATGGCTTCCGTTCAAGCCTCCAGGATACAAGGAGGAATTCAACAAACTCCCGCAGGAGCAGATTCAGGCTATGAATAATCTGGATCACCTGGTTCTATGGACAGCACTCGCCGCCGCCACGGCTTATTTTCTAGTCAGAAAGTAGATGGCGAGCTTTGCGCCCGCTCCAGCGCCCGCTCCAGTCTCTGCTCCGGCACACTCCCAAAAAGAAGAGATTAGCGAGGCTATGAATATCGGTATAGGAACAGGCCTGACGGCGTCAGCGTGTATACTCCTGTTGTTGGGAATTTCATTTGGAAATTGGCTCAAGAAGGATGCAGCCGCGAATATGACCAATACCCAGAAGTCCGCCGCCAAGGCGTTCGAAGGCGTCGCCATCTTGGGGAAGGGCGGTCTTATTGCCGCGCTCGTCGCTCTCGCAGCCATTAACGGAAATGTATCGTACGTCGCCAAGAATCCGACCAAGTTCATGCAAGATGCCCTTGCGACCGGTGGGTTCGGTGCGATCGCCGCCGTGTTTTTGACCCTGACGCGTGGACGCCCAGACCTCTTTTTCAATCATCTTATTTTTGCATTCATGCTTTTCTTCCTATATCACGTGTGTCGTGAATTTGCAGGGTACTTTACGATATTTGGAAACGAGGAAAAGACGAGTAAAATTGAGAAGCAGCAGGACAAGCTTGCAAAACCCATATTGATAGTCGGCGGCGTCATGGCTCTCGTCGCCATCATACTCGCATTGACGGCGCGAGCAACACCCGATTATTCTCATGGAATTTTCAAAAGTTTTGGTGAGTCATTCGCTCTAGGCCTTGAGACGATCATTTTTGTTTCAATAATCATAGCCGGTGAGGTGATAGTCGCCAAGAACCACGGGGAACCCCTTGGACCGGCAATTGGAACTAGTGCCATTATGTTCACAGTTGCTCATTTAGTTCTCCAAGCTGGAGGATTTTACGGTCATTTGTACCCAGTTGTCCAACCTAACCTAAAGACTGTACACGTGAATTAGATAACCCAAATGCAATATGAACGGCTCACACACGTTGAACATATACTCAAACGCCCCGACACTTATGTCGGATCCCTCGCTCCCGAATCTTCCTCCTATTGGATTCGAGACGGGGACGGTTTCAAGCTTTCTGAGCTTTCTGTTTCACCTGGGTTGGTGAAGATATTCGACGAGGTTCTGGTCAACGCCATCGATCAGCACTCTCTCCACCCCAAGAAGGTTTCAAAGATTGAAATTGTGACGGGCAAGGACTTTGTTTTCGTCCGAAACTACGGAGTGTCCATCCCTATCAAAAAGCACGAGACAGAGCGGGACTCCAAAGGCGCCCCTCTCTGGATCCCCGAGCTCATCTTTGGGCACTTGCTCACGAGCTCAAACTATAACGACGAGGAGCAACGCGTGACGGGTGGCCGCAACGGGTATGGCGCCAAGTTGGCCAACGTATTCAGTTCTAAATTTCATCTAGATATCAGCGACGGCAAGAAGGTATACTGGCAGGATTGGACGGACAACATGAGCAAGGTCGCGCCCCCAACAATCGCCACTTCGGCCGACCCCATCTCTCCGTACGTGTCCATCACTTTCTGGCCAGACTGGAAGCGCTTCGGTGGTCCAGGCAACTTTTTGAAGATGGTCGAGAAGCGCACATGGGACGCGGCTATGTGGTGTTCAAAGGCTCGGGTATATTTGAACAAGGAATTGCTCAAAGTTCCGAGTCTGGAGGAGTATGCTCGGATGCACGTCGGTGACGTACCCTTGGCTAAAATGCACACCGACAACTTTGACATCGTTGTGGCCCACTCAACGAGTGGTGCGTTTCAGCAGTGTTCATGGGTCAACGGCATCTCCACTACAAGGGGTGGAACGCACGTGGACAAGGTGACCAAGGCGCTATGCGACGCCATCGCGGCTGACAAGCGCGTGACTGTGAAACCTGCCCAGATCAAGGCGGCTCTCTTTGTGTTTGTGCGGGCCGTCGTGGTCAACCCCACATTCTCGAGCCAAACCAAGGCTGATTGTACTTCAAAAATTACTGATGCCATTGATTTGAAACCAAAATTCGTCAAGGATGTCCTGGCGACGGGTGTCCTGGACGACCTTCTCGCTCTCGGCCTCGCAAAGGTTGACAAAGAGCTCAAGAAGACAGATGGGTCCAAAAAGTCTCGAATTACGGGCATCCCCAAGCTCGACGACGCCAACTGGGCCGGTACTCACAAGTCCCATGAGTGTACGCTTATTATCACCGAGGGTGACTCGGCGAAAGCTCTTGCCATTGCCGGTCTGAGCGTTGTGGGCCGCAACGCTTTCGGCGTGTTTCCACTCCGGGGTAAGCCGCGCAATGTGCGGGATGCTTCTGTAAAACAGGTGACCGAGAATGAGGAATTCAGCAGCTTGAAGAAGATTCTCGGGCTCCAACATGGCAAGGTCTATAATTCCGTGAGAGAATTGCGCTACGGCCGTCTGATGATTATGACTGATGCCGATCTAGACGGGTCCCATATCAAGGGTCTAGTCCTCAATATGTTCCACGTATATTGGCCCAAGCTTATTGAGCTCGGTTTCATCGTGAGTATGGTGACGCCCGTCATCAAGGCGGGCAAGGTGTGGTTCTTCACAGAGGAGGCCTTTCGTGAGGCGCAGGCCCAGCGATCAGGTGGGCTCCCGGGACCCATCAAGTACTACAAGGGTCTGGGCACCTCCACAAGTGCAGAGGCTAAGGAATATTTCAAACAAATTGAGAAACTAACTGTTGCTTTCAATTCCGATCAACACATGAACGAGTCCATGTGTTTGGCGTTTGCCAAGGCTCTGAGTGACGACCGCAAGGTGTGGCTGACGAAGCACATGGCCAAACCGCCGCCGGGAATCCCGTACGGTCAATTGGCGAAGCTGCCCGTGTCCGAGTTCGTCCATCGCGACTTGGCCAACTTTAGCGCCGAGGACATCAAGAGGAGCATTCCTCACGTGGCGGACGGCCTCAAACCGTCTCAGCGCAAGGTGATTTACGCATGCCTCAAGAAGAACCTGGCGCAGGACATGAAGGTGGCGCAGCTGGCCGGCTATGTGGCTGAACAGACGGCGTATCACCACGGCGAGGCGAGCCTTCAGGGCACGATCGTCAACTTGGCCCAGAACTTTGTGGGTGCAAATAATTTGAACCTTTTGGAGCCTTCGGGGCAGTTTGGCACTCGGCTGGCGGGTGGTAAGGACGCCGCCAGCTCCAGGTACATCTTCACGCGGTTGGCACCACAGACGCGCAAGATATTCAATCCTGCTGACAATGCAGTTCTGTCATACGCCATGGACGATGGTCAACAGGTTGAGCCAGAATTTTACGCACCGATAGTGCCTATGATCCTCGTGAATGGCGCCGAGGGAATTGGGACGGGCTTCAGCTGCTACGTCCCTCCGTACGACCTCCAGATCATCAAGCACAATATCGAGTGCGCCCTGAACCAGGTGGCGATGGTACCCATGGTACCACACTTCAAGGGATTCAAGGGCAAGGTGGCCAAGACGAAGGAGCATACGTGGGTCATGTCAGGTGTCGTAGAGAAGGAGGGGAACCAACTCCACGTCACGGAATTGCCGCCTGGCAAGTGGATTCAGGACTTCAAGGAGCACTTGGAGGATCTCCTGGAAAAGGGGACTATTCAAAAATACGAGAACCACTCTACGGAGACGCAGCCCGACTTTCGCATATGGGGAGCGGCGCTGGAAGACCCGATCCGAGAGTTGGGGCTGACGAAGACGATACACACGAGCAACATGTATCTGATCGGTCCCAATGGAGCGGTGAAGAAGTACGCAAGTCCCGAGGAGATTCTGGTAGACTACATAGAAATCCGTCTAGGGACTTATAAGAAACGCAAGGCGTGGCTTCTCAAGCAATTTGATTCTGAAATTGAGTGGCTCAGTGAGAAGGCTCGTTTCATAGATGGTGTGATTCGTGGGACCCTCAAGGTGATGAACGTTCCCTTGGCGCAGATTCAGGTTCAGTTGTCCAAAGCTCAATTTAAGGATGAAATTTGGGAGAAGCTCTTGGATATCAAGACGTATCAGTACGTGGCTGAAGAGGTGACGAAACTCCACGAGATGGTGGTCAAGAAGAGGACTGATAGGGACGCTCTCAAGGCGACGAGTGTGACACAACTGTGGAAGAATAATCTGAGTGAGTTGTAGAAGGAATGCAAAAAGTGTTCCAAAATGTCATTACACTTGAGAGACGGGTACAAGCTTCGGTATTCAACCTCTTTAATAAGAGTGTTGGGCCGGCGCCGATTCCCACGAGCCCAAGCCCCGTCTCTTCTTTGGTGGTACAGCAAACACCGATAGCCTTGGCACCGATCGACTTGAATGGATTTTACAATGTGACGAGTGATACGAACATAACTTTTTACGTCACGACCGATCTCCCAATCATCCCCGTGAGCCCTGGCTGGTCGGGTGCTGGTTTTACAGGAATTTTGGGTCAAATTCAAGTCACGAGCGTCTCGAACGTCGCGGGGACCACCGACTATGGAGCGTACAACTGGTCTTTCACTCTTCAAACCGATACCGACCAGAACATACAAGGGACCCAACAAGCCACCGGAGCGATTCTTTATCCGCCTAATCAGCTACAATACAAGAGCAATAGGACTCGTGCACCTCTTTATGGTTACTACCTAACGGCTCAAAATAGCGTAACCTTTTACTTTACAGCACCGCCTCCTACTCAAACGAGCGTCGGGTGGCGCATCACCGGCCTCCCCACTTTCAGCGTCCCCATGCAAATCACATCTGTTCAAGGGACCACATTAGCCACTCTCGTTCCTACAGACAACAGTATTCCTCCTAATAATTCAGTTCCCATATACGTGAATGGCATCCCTGCGATGATCGAAGAGCCCATGTTCACAAGCACGTTTATTCCCGGGCGTTTTACAAATTATGTTTCAAAGGGTGGGGATGTACCGAACGTGCAGGTCCAGCTCAATCAAAACGTCAGTGTGGGAAACTATCCAGAGTTGCGGACTCTCAATACGGACGTGGAGTGGCAGGATCCACAACCAGGGACCCGTCTCTTTCCCGAGAGTAAATACATTGAGGAGAAGAACAAGGGTTTCAGTTCAGGGTCTGTTTTGTCCCTTCAAGCTATAGGCCCCCAGGAGGATTACTTTTTGACGGACGACATGAGCAAGTCGCAGTGGAATCCTGCGTTCAAGAGGTACTCGAACTTCGTCATGTATCAAAAGGTTTATCCCTTTCCACCTCCAAATCCGTATTATCAGGGGTCTGTCATTCAGATTGAGCTGCGGCCGACCGAGTTGGGTCATCTTCTGTCGAACATGTACCTCTCGGTGAATCTCCCGGCCCTCCCAGGGAGCAACAGTTACACGCCAAACGTCGGGCGCGCCCTCCTGAAACAGGTGGATCTCCTCGTGAATGAGACGATCGTCGAGACTCTGTACGATGACTGGTACGTTATCCGGGACCAGATGTTCCTGGACGCTGATGAACAGCTCGGGGTCCAGACAGCTCTCAGTGTTTCAAACGCACAGGTTGGTGGCACGATCACGATCCCACTCGAGTTTTTCTTTTGCCGTCGTCATTCTGCTAATAATAAAGGGCGTGAGAGACTGCGGAAACCGTACCTCCCGGTGTGCGCCATGTGGAATCAGCGTCTTTATGTGCGGTTTACGTTCCAGCCAAACACCTGGTGGGCGAGTCTGCCAGCGAACACAAGTTATGACGTGTTCCCCCCGGGAACAAGTTTATGGCCGAATTTAATCACGGAAGAAATTCTTTTAGAGAATGCTGAAAAGTTGTACTATCAAAACACGCCTCTCAAATATATAGTGAATCGCGTCCAAAAGGAGTCGACCCTCGCATTTTCAAGTGCAAATCCGACTCTTCAGTTGACGGCCAACTACCCCGTGCAAGTTCTTGCATGGTTTTTTAGAAACAAAAATTACGAGGCTGTTGCGGACGGCAAGTATTACGCATCCAGGTATAGCTACGGATACTCAACACAGTATATTCAGACAGGTATAGAGCTCAAATTTCCATCTGGAAATTCAAATTTCGTGGATGTGATTAATAACGCTAAGATTACTTTGAATAACGTGGATATTCTGAGTACGTTCCAGGGGTCCCTGTACTACTCGTTCAAGCAGCCTATGGAACACTATCTATCGATACCTTCAAAAAACATTTACATATATTCGTTTGGTTTGACGCCAAAAGAATACAATCAGGGTGGGTACCTTAATTTTTCAAAATTGAATTCACAGACGACATATATACAGCTCAACTTTAACGCGGCTTATACGAATCAGCTCATCACTGGATACAACTTGTACCTGTTCTATTATGGATATAGTCTTCTACAATTTCAGGGAGGATTTGCTTCTCTTCCGTTTCTGTAAGAGTTCGAAGAACTCCGACAATTCCGTTCGAAATTGCCCATCTCAAAAAGTTCAGCTGCGCACACGTGGTTGTCAAACCTTGGAACTCTATGCGCTCCGTGCGGCAAAAAGGATCGAAAAGCTTTTTACTGTACCCGTCCAGACTCGACTTGTATGCGACGTGTACCGTAAACACCTTGCCGTTAGGCGCTGTGAATGACACGTGGTTATTCTTTGAATAGTTGGTCACGAACCATTCGAGCCTCCGGAGAGAAGGTCCCTTGCCCCGACCAATGATGTCATGGAGCTGGGTTCGATTCTCTGGAATCTCGAAAAATTTAGAAAGACTTGTGAGCAGAAGATCACTTTTGCTTCCCATTAAGCAATTTAGTTGCGAAATCTCTAAGCTTGCTCATTCCCAAGGGGCCACTTCCTTCTGCTCAACGACAGAAATCTCAGGTTTGTGATTAGGCGCCTGACATTGATGAAAGCCGCAGTATCCATTCTCCTTGGGCTTTTTCAGACATCTCTGTTTACTCTTCAGAATTCCACGACAAAAATTACCTTCGACACTTACCGTATCTTTTATAAGTCGCTCAACTGGAATCTCGTAGAGTCTCGAGACTTCCTCGAGTATAGCTCGAGATCTTATATTGACCCGGCGCGTCACCTCATCTTCTATGTTTTGAAGAATCTGTTGTTGGTACGCGGACTCGTCCATACCTACTATGGGACCGGAGCTTTTAAGGGGCGCGTAAACATGGACAGGAACGCCTTGCGCGCCTCAGTCTCTGCAGTACTCGACGTTTTGACCATGAACTTCTTGTCAAAGATGGCGTCGGCATTCACGAGCGGTTCAAGAAGGTCCTGTACCGGCTTTTTGAATTGGTTCGTGAAATAGTACTGGTAATCGAGAGGAATCTTGTGATCGAGGGCCCACGTCGGATCCTCCGCCTTTTCACACATCTTCCCTTCACCCTTGACGATGACGAATGCGACGCGATCACCCTGTTGCGGCTCGGACCCGGGGACGCGCGCCTTCATCTTGTCACGAACCGTGACGTGTGGCTGAACCACCTTGTATGCCGACGCGAGCTGTTTGCTCATCAAGAGCTTTTCCATAGGGACCTCACCTGCCATGAGTTTCCGCGCCTCTTCACGCGCAAACGTAATGACCGGCGTCGGATCGCTCGACTCGAGGACCATATTCAAAAGCGCCTTGAGCGTCTCGCGCACGAAAGGACAGCTGTCACGCCGAACCACCTGAAGGCCCTTGACGTCAATCTTTTTGAAGGCGACCGCATCACCCTTCTTTTCGTACATCTTTGCCGCGTAGCGCTTCTTCGAATACAAAAAGTATGGGCAATAAACTTTCTCGAGTTCCAGATCGTTCGGTGCCTTGAACAGCTTGGTACACTGCTCAGCCGCCTGCTCACCGAGCTGCCACGAGTAGTCGATCGCCTCTTGACCCTTGCGTCCCTGAACGTCAAACTCGACCATCACAGAGTCCGTGTCTCCGTACCGGACGCGAGCTCCCGGGAAGTTGGCTTCGACGTAATTCTTGGTCTCCTCAATCATCTGCCGCCCGCGCATAGTAACAGTTGATGCGATGGCGACGCACGGAAGCATGCCCTTGGAAGCACCCGTGAATCCGTAGATTGAATTCATCGAAATTTTGTACGCGAGCTGCTGACCGTTGTAAATCGCCTCCATAGGCGTCCCCTCGTGTTGGGCCATCAGCTTTTTGGCCTTTTTTCGGAACGCCTTCAGGTCTGACAGAATGGTGGGCAAAAGGGAAACCACAGGTTTCCCTTTCGACGTCTGCGCGAACCTGTGAGACCCGTACTGCTCATACTCAACTCCGGGCAAGTTGTCGTACTTGGGATCCATCACCAGTGTCGAATAACACAAGTTGTGGGCACACATGATGCTCGGGTACAGACTCGCAAAGTCGAGCGCCGTGATTGGTCCGTAGTACGCACCCGCCTGTGCCTCGAGCACGGTCGCGCCTTCGTATCCTTCATCGGGTGGCCCGGACGCGCCATACTTGAATGTCGGGATGATGAAATTGAGCTCGCGAGCCTTGAACGCCATCTGACTAAACACCTTGATCTGCTGACCGCGCTCCGACAGGAACGAAATAGGAACCCAACACGCCTTGGCCATCTCAATCTGGTTCTGAATCTGGCACAACTTTTCCATGAGCTTGTGCGGCAGGACCGTGTCCTGAATACAGTATGCAGCCACCTCACCGAGGCGGTCGGGGTCGCCCTCGGCATACCGGCTGAAGATTTCCTTGACGGGCATGTCATTCTTTTGGTCCTTCAAAAAGTGTTTGGACACGTTATTCAGTGAATAGCTCTCGAGCTTGTGTTCCCGCTTGACATCCTGGAACAAATCAAAGACGTAACGACCTTTCATTGGCGTCATCTTGAGGAGGTTGTTCCCGAGTGCTGAACTCGAAAGGTTCTTTTCGACGAGTTCAGACGGCGCATCCTTGACTCGCCCCCAGACCGTGCTCGCGCCGCGAAGAACTGACCGGAAGTGAAGAAACTCGAGGTCGAACCCGAAGATGTTCCAACCCGTGATAATGTCGGGATCCATCTCCACCAGATACTTTTGGAAAGCGTCCAAGAGCTCGCGTTCCGTCTCGAAGGACTCCACGTCAGGGCCGTTCGTCTTTTTGAGGCACAGACAGCGTTTTGTCAGAGATTCTTGCCCGAATGTTTTGGTCGTCATACCAATCTGAAACACTACGTCGTGTGGATTTCGTGGGTCCGGAAAAGCGCCTGTCGACGAGTAGCACTCTATATCAAAGGACATGATGCGCAGGGGTGCGACGTCGTCCCGAACAACCGGACTAATAAAACGCCAGTTCGGGGACCAGAGATTCACGTCGCACGTCGTTTCTAGATCAGGCTCACAGAGTCCTGGGTCGATCCAACCCGTCGACGAGCACTTCGTGACGTGCATGAATCTCAAAACGGGATCCATATTCGACTCGTAGACGCGGCACCCCGAAAGCTCTGGCCACTTGGCGTTTTCAACGCACCACGCAAACCCCCTCAGCGCCTTCTGAGATTTGAAAGTCACCTGAATAAACTCGGAGAGTTCGCCGTTCTGAAAACCCCATAGATCCTTGGCGCGCTTCGGCTCCGCCTTGATGCACTTGGTTTTGACAAAGTTGAACAACTCCTGTGACATTTTTTTGGGTTTTATGAAACAATAAGGTTGGAACGGTGTTCCAAGAGAGACTGATTTACCATCTGCGGCTCGGCCGAAGATGCGTATGGTAAATTGGTCTTCAATATCCTGGCCATCCCAAGCGATAGCTTGGAAGGCCAAGGCGGCAAAGCCGCTCATTTGTTTTATAGACGTTTTAAGAGTTTAAGCCTAGATCCCCGTCGACCCGAAACCTGCCGCGCCGCGCGCGCTCGGGGTGGCGCACAGAGCAGTGAACTCCGTGGGCACCTCAACCACATCCGCCACCGTGTAATTCTCCAGAATCAACTGGGCGATGCGGTACCCCGGGCGAATCACGAAGGGCTGCTGCAGGTCTAGGTTCTGCAGGACCACCTTGACCTCACCCGTATAGTCCGGATCGATAACACCCGCCAGCGTGTCCAGACCGTGCTTTACGGCCAGACCAGAGCGAGGTGCAATACGTCCATAAGTTCCTGGCGGGAGCTGAACTGAGATGCCGGTGGATACGACCACGCGGCGACCTGGGAGAACGACGTAGCTGTCAGTGCTGAAGAGGTCATAACCAGCTGCGTTACTTGAGCCGCGGATAGGGAGCTGGGCATTTGGAATAAGTTTCGTGACATTGAGCGCCATTGTGACATTTACAGTGTGTTAAGCTTTAAATATATTTGTTTATTATAAATGTTCAGGCGGTTGTGCGGAGGTGTGAAATGCAACGCGCCCCGCATCAACAATGCACCAAAGGTCCGTACGCGTATTAACAACGTGAAGAACTATCTCATGGCGTTTGATCCAAACTCAATTAAGGTTAAAAATAGACAAGGATTTAATAAGAACAAGCGTATAATTACAGTTGATATGTACGTTAATGGCCGGCGCGCTGGTAATGCCGCTATAAATATCGGACCTTCTACTGTAAATTTCAATTGGGGTCGCACTAATAAAAATTTTCAAGGTCAACAGGTGGCGCGTATTCTAAGAGCTCTCCTTACAAAAGCGGCTATAAATATAGGAAAATACGATACTATTGAACATCACGGGTCGAACATGAACAAACTTATTAGACCTAATAACACCAACAAGCGTCCTATTAGTACAAGAATTCTTCAGAATAAGCTTGGGTTCAAGCCTAATCCAGTCGTACCATTAACCATGTCGAGCTTTAGAAGAGGAAATAACATTTCACTCATTAACAAAACTTTGAATAACTATAAAAAGGGGCTAATAGGTCCAAAAGCACAGAGATAGAGAAACAACGCGTTTGAAAAGTAAATGGCGTACAAATCACTTCTCCTTGACGTGGATGGCGTTCTTGTACGCGACAAGCTCTTGATGGCTCACGTCAATGAGAATTGCGTCTCGTACGTCCGCTCAAAGCTCCCGCACTGCAAGGACCCTCGTGAGACGAATCGCCTCCTGTTTCTTGCGTACGGGCACACGGCTCGTGGTCTTCAGCGCGGGTTCCAGTTGGACGTGTCAGACTTTAACGAAAAGGTCTACGACAAGTCTTTGATGAACCACTTGGCTGATGTTCTCGCGACTGAAGAAATGCATAAGGAAGCGGCCGATCTTCACTCCTTGACGCATGAGGGCTGGAATCTGAAGCTCTTTACAAACGCACCGTGGATCTGGGCGTCCAGGGTGGCATTGGCGATCGGTGCCGACGTTACGATCAATTGCCCCGGAAACCCCTCAGATTCACCTTTGAAACCAGAGGTTGAAGCTTACGCATTCCCCAATCACCACCTTAACGTCTTTGTTGATGATTCTCTCAAGAACCTCGGAACGGCCCGGTTCTTGCCCAACTGGAAGTGCGTCCATTTTACAGACAGAAAGGAACATAATATGTGGTGCCCCCAAATTGAAACTGTTTGGGAGCTGTGTCTCTTGGCGCGCTCGATAAACACGTGGTGTAACGAGGCATAAAGTCTGCGTATGTATCAGAAGGAATGTTTATATTGGATTTTTTTATCGGCTTTACCACCGGCTTCTTCATTTTTAAACCTAAATTGAAGAAAAATATAGAAACGCAGACGGATGCACCACCCGTCAAGACTGCCCCAATGGGCATTCCACATCTTCGGGACTTTTGGACGCACCACATTTCAGAGTGAGTGTCCTCTACAATTACTTTTTATTCTCAATCTCGATCAAACGAGCTGCAACATAAACTGAAAGATCGAGAGCCTCCTCGAGCGCCTCTTTGACCCAGTCGTATCCAGAGTTTTCGAGGAGACCATGACCGTATTGCGCGCGCCCCTTTGCCATGCGCCCCTTGATGAGGTCTAGGATCCGGTCATTCATCTCCTCGTTCATTTTAGTTAAATAGATTCGGTGTTTTTAACTAGTCGCCGCGGCCACTCTAGGGAGACATAAAATCCTTAGTTTATTACAGGATGGGGTGCTGCACTAGTCCAGCACCTCTCTACGTGGTACTTCCATACTTTAACTTTTGCGGTTTCAAAAGGCGTCGAGAACTTTTCATAGAGTTTGTGAATAGGACCATTTCTCCGTCTGTTCGGATTGTCGTTGTCGAGGCTCTCGGTCCCGCATCGCTTCCCAGACTCCCTGTGCATAAACACCTCACGTTCAAAACGGACTCTCACGTGTGGCTCAAAGAGAATCTCATCAATATGGCGGTCAAGGTTTTTCCAGAAAATTGGAAATACGTCGCATGGATCGATGCAGACCTTGAATTTTTAAACAAAAATTGGATCCAGGATACCATTGAGGAGCTTCAGACCGCTGACGTGGTTCAGATGTGGCACACGGCTGTGAACCTCGGGTCTCACGGCGAGGCGCTCAAGATCGACAAGAGCTTTGCGTACATGTTCGTCGGGAGTGGAACAAAGTGGACGCCGACGGACAAGTATGGGTTTTGGCACCCTGGATACGCGTGGGCATGCACGCGCTACGCGTTTCAGAAGATGGGCGGGCTTCCAGACTGGGCCATCCTCGGTTCGGGCGACAGACACATGGCTATGGCCCTTGCCGGTATCGGGCAGAATTCGTGCCCAGGGACCGTCCATGAAAATTACAAAATGATGCTGAAACTCTATGAGAGAAACTTGAAGCAATTCAAGGTTTCATGGGTCGACGGCACCATCATCCACTTTTGGCACGGATCCTTTGCCGATCGCCGGTACAAGGAGCGTTGGGATATTTTGACCCGAAATGCGTTCGATCCCCTCGAGGATATAGGGTACACGGACGAAGGGCTCGTGCAATTAACCCAAAAAGGCCGCCGGTTTGAAAAGTTGCTGGACGATTACTTCATAGGGCGCAAGGAAGACTCGTGAACTTAAAAGAGCTGTGAGTATTACGTATAAATGCCTCAGAGACTTCACATGGCGACGGCTCTCGGAACTCTGGGTCTCATAGGCCTGGCGGGAGCCGGAGCCGGGGTTGGCTGGTTCCTTGGCGTCACCGGACCTCAGGCCAAGGACAAACTTGTACGCTCAGGCTATACATAAAAAACCTCAGCACAGAGTAAGACATGGTGAGGCGTCTCACCAATGAAGAGGTTATACAAAAGTTCATAGATGTACATGGCGATAGGTACAATTATTCAAATGTAGAATACGTGAATAATTCTATCAACGTTACTATAATTTGCCGTAATCATGGCTCATTTCAACAAAGCCCCGCCAGTCATTTCAGGGGAAACGGGTGCTCTTCGTGTAGTGGAAAACAACAAGGAACGACCAACGACTTTCTCGATAAAGTAAAGGAAACATACGGAGATGAATACGATTTATCACTCATAGAATACAAGAACGCAAATACTAAAGTAAAGGTAATATGCAGGGTTCATGGGGAGTTCAAACAACTTCCTAATAATTTGTTAAAAGGACATGCATGCCCTCTATGCACTGAACGCCGAAAAGAAAACATGGAGACTTTTCTTAAAAGAGTAAATGAAGTTCATGGATCAACGTATGACTATTCGAATGTCGTTTACGTTAATTGCTATACAAAAGTTAAAATTGAATGTAAAATTCACGGCCCGTTTTTCCAGCAGCCTCGAATTCATGTGAGTGGGGCGGGGTGTCAAAAATGTGAAAGATTCACCACATCAAAGATTGCTCGAAACTGGCTCAAGTCCTTGAATATACCTCATTTAAGGACATTTGATAGCCCTCTTGGTGAGTTTACTATACCGGAGACAAAGTGGAAGGTGGATGGATATGACGAAAAGACGAATACGGTATATGAATTTCACGGGGACTACTGGCACGCGCATCCATCAAACAAGAGGTATTCCAAAGATGAACCTCACCCAAGGAAGAGAGGAACATGGGGTGAGGTGTATGAAAGAACCCTAGAAAGAGAAAGAAGGATTAGAGATTTGGGATACAATTTGGTGGTCATATGGGAACATGAGTTCCTCGCCTCCGCAGGTCATTATCCGGATCGTATTTCCCTTTATACCAACTAAGAGGCGCTTTCCTCTTTGTGAGTAAAATGTATTTATATGTTCTACTGATCGCCCACTGAGGCGCGGTGGCTCCTGGGCGGCTCCCACCCGTTTTCCACGCCTTGAGGCCCCTGTTGTACACCGTGTTGAGCGTCGAACGGCTGATGCCCGTACGACGCGCGATAGCCTCTTTGTTGAACTTGAGGCCCGGGTAAACCTTGTGGAACTGCTGCGTCCACTTGGACTTGCGTTTCATCGCAAACTTGTTCGATGTGCTGAGTCCCAGCTTACTGTACGGCGTTCTGCGCCGTCTCAAGAGTTCCATTTCGCGTCTGATTTGCATCTTTCGACTCAGACCCGAGAAGTACCTTTCAGGCCACCGACGGCGTATGGTGACATGCCTAGGTGATCTCATTATTATACTGAAATATTTTCAGGTGCCCGTGGATTAAAAATAGTAAGGAACGCAGGCACCTCCCTTGGTGGTATACGAGGCGGGCATCTGTCCTGGAGGGCAGATCCCGATAAAAGCCTCCTCGATATACTTGGGCGGAGAAAAGCCCGGGCCCATGCGCATAAAGTACAGAATCACAGCGGCGAAGATGGCGAGGGCGATCCAAACTTTGTTCATTTACTTATAGTTGGGAAAAAGACTCTGGTCGCGCTGGACCGGGAACTCGAGGGTCTTGGCTGGCGTCCCCATCATCAGGCTCTGGGCGCGTCCAGTGTCGCTGATGATCGGCGCGTAAATCGTCGTGATGGGGCGAACGTAGGTGTCTGACGGGATTCCGACGAGGGACGAATCAATACCCTTGGGAAGGCAGTTGTAGCTCCAGCCAGCCCACGTGCTGTTAACTGGGGAAGGCACGTAGCCTGTAGGGCAGGACGAGCCGCGGGTCGAAGCTCCGCGGCGCCCCCACACGAGGAACAGAATAATGACGAGGGCCAAGATGATGATTGCAGTCTTCATTTACTAAAGCCAAATATTTTTCTTGGTTAATTTCAAATGAATAATAACAATAGCAACGAGAACTTGCGTAACAAGATCAATTTCCATAGAGCGTCTATAAACCACATGCACCGTCAGGGGCTTAGCGCCCATTATATAGCAGGTGCCACTATCCATCACGAGGCTCAGATTCGCGACCTGCAGCGTGAGCTCAACCGTCGGACAGCAGCCCGTCGTGCCGTGGCCAAGAGTCACTGGAAGAAACTCGGTGGCTACGTCGGGGCTCGTGGTATAGTTGGGTACCTGCGGCGGTTGTCTATGGCACCCCCTACGCGCGGCGGGGCGGGGTACACGAGGCTGATGCGCCAAACTGGCGTTGGACGCCGTAATACCAGAAATGTAGGAACGTCTATGAGCCCTCGCCGCCGGAGTCCGAGCCGGAGCCCGAACAAGCGCAGCCCGAACAAGCGCAGCCCAGGCCGGAGTCCGAGCCGGAGCCCGAACAAGCGCAGCCCGAACAAGCGCAGCCCAGGCCGGTCTCCTCGGCGTTAAATTATATACTAAAAATTAATGAACAACGTGGCCATCCTAGGCCCCAACAAACTCCTCAACAAGAGTCTACGTAAGAATGCCCGTAGACTCGTGAAGACGACTATAAATAAGAATTGGTTCAAAGAGGCTTACAAGTTCAGCAACCGACACTATACGGTTATAAATACGCAGGGGAAGTTGGTGGGGTTTGCCTTGGTCAACAAAAATCACCGGAACCAAAAGGGGGACATGCGTATTCGCCTCATAGGCACAAACAAGGGGAAAGGGATAGGCAGACTGCTTATGAACCGCATAATAGCTAACGCACGAAACAGGGGGCTAAATACGGTGACGCTCGAATCGGTTCCAGAAGCTCGTGGATTTTATAACAAAATGGGCTTCAGACCCATAGGTATCGGGAGCAATATGAGGTTCAATATACAAAAATGACCTTCTCGCCCGTCTCCAAAGCGGCCTTCATCTTCGTCAGCGTCTTCTGCGCGGCGTCGCGCGGGTAAAACGCCCCACCCTTGAATTCCTCCTCGAAATTGTCCACGTCCTCTTTTGTCAGGACCATCGTCTTGTTACCCCACGCGACCCCCTCGGCTGGTCGTGCTGCATCGTCATAGGCCTTGTTGAAGGCCTCGCGCGTTGGGAAGGCCTTGTCCTGATAAACGTTGTTGATCCAGCTCAGAACGTCCGGATCACTGAATTCGCCAAGCTTGTTATGCCACTGAGGCTTGGCGAACTCAAGGAACTTGCGCTTAGGCGCGTACTTGATAGGGATAGAGGCGAACTTGGCGAGCTTGCAGGCCATGGTCGTCTCTGTCAGTTTTGGGTAATTTTAGACGTGTGCGGGGAGACCCTGAGCCTCACAGGACACGTTTTTTAGTTGCGGGGCTTCACGGACCGGCGTCCGGAACGGGTGACTGTCGCAGCGCGGTTAGGGCTCGGGGACTTGCGGTTCGGCGTGCGTGGGACGCGCGGCCGAGGAGGACCGGCCATGAACCGGTTGTAGGTTGTCGTGACGGGCGTGGAACCGGCCAGCATGTATGGACGCATCAAAGAGGCCATCATACTGACGTTGTGCTGGCTTCCAACGCGACGCGAACCGGGGCTCGGGGGGCGACGCAGCGCCGCAACGTTACGGAGCGCCTTGAACTTTCCAGCCGCATTCTGGACGCGGCGGTGCACGGCAGCGCGTCTCTCATTTCCGAGGTTTCTGTTGTTGGAGTTGAGAGCCTTGTTCAACTTGCGGAACTTCACGAGGTACGGCATCATGGCCTTCTGCATAGTCGCGACGTTTGGGTAGCCGCCATTCGCCTTTATGCGTCTCATGATAGTATTGGCCGCTTGTCTGGGCTCCGTAATGTTCAGACCCATGCTCTGGGCATCCTTCATCCATCGAGCGATGCGCTCGAGTTCCTTCAGGTTCGTCTTGGTGAAACCCGCACCCTGTGGGATGTACATCACAACATGACGAGGAGGCGTCATACTTTAGGCTGAAATTATTTCAGGCTGGCCCGCAAAGTAGATCGGGCAGAACGGCGCCCGCGTTTCAAAGTACACGAAATCGTCGAGGCCTCGCCACACGCCTCGGTGCCTCCCGTTCGGCATATGGATCCACGCGTCGCCTTCTGGTTCTATTTCTTCGAAAATCTCCCACGTGAACACGTCGTACGACTCGTCAAAGTTGATGTACAGGAGCTTTTTGAGCGCCGGAAAGTATCTGAAGGTTGTGGGGGCGATGGGCCGTGGGACAAAGTCGGACTTCGGGAGCCTCCGGGGCAGGAATCCTAGGGCCCGCCGCGCGTCAAAATCAGCGAACGAGGCTACCCGTTCGATGAGATCATATGGGAGTTCGCGCCATATTTTTGGGTTCATCTTGTTGTTTTAGGTCTGTAAAACTTTAATAAGGACCCTCCATTTTGTTCAAGATGCGCCCCACTTTTTTCATAGAGACGCCCTTCATTTCAACATTTCCAGTGGTCGCATTTAAAGCCCGGTTGTACAATCTTTTATTGTTCGTTCCGAGCGTGTCGTAATTCACGAGGGAGAGGATGGTGTTCATCTGCCGCTTGTTGGCGTTCGTGAGTCCGGGGCCTGACGCGTTCGTCTTTGCGACGAGTGTACGGAGGCGGGCCAGCCGAGCATTGGTGTGAGTCATCTTACTGTGTGTGGATATTAAATCCAGGTCGTGATGAGAGCGGCCCATTCCTCGCCACGGAATGTGACGTTCTCTTCACAGTCGTACGAACCGCGCATAAAGTGCCGCCGGACGTTATACACGTCACCCTCGTCCTTCACGAAAAAGAACGCAGCCACCTGGGCCACGAGACCCGTGCGTATGTGATCCTCGGACCAGCCGATTTCGCGAAGTTCATCGTCGTTTAGCCAAGTGAATATCATTTAATTTTCAAGAGGTTCTCGTCTCTAAATGTCGAAAGACTCTAAGAGCTCGTCGACCGGTGACTTCTTCGAAAGGCCGTCCGAACCCATCACCTCCACGTACCACTTGCCTTGCGGACCGCATCGCGTCTTGTCGAGCCGGACTGCCTTGGCGTAGTCGTGGTAGACCTTGCCCTTGCTCACGGCAACGATGGAGCGGCCGCACGTCTTGTCACCGGGGTTGTAGTACAGGCAAATCTTGCAGAGGGCCGAGAGACTCATTTGGTTTTCAAGAGGTTGTCGTCTCTAATACTCTAGAGGCTCGAGGGGTTTATTACGAGAATCAATATTGCGTCGCTTCAGTGTGAGCTCTACGGCGTTTATGGACAGTCTACATTTTAAAGAAATTTCATCAATATTCATACCGTTCAGGTAAAAGTTGGCAGCCATCTTGCGCTGACGGGAACGGATGGCTCCCTGAGTTCGACGATGTGAAACTGAAATTTCATCAAGTTTCACACCGGCGGACAATTCTTCTAGAAGTTGCGCCTCTTCCTCGAGAGTCCATGCGCGTCCGGCCATTTTTACTTGTGATTCAAGCGTGGCACGTCTCTAAGTCCATGGACTCCGGTCGATGGGTCCGGGCATCTTGCGTACGATGTGTTCAAGGTTCTTGAGATCCACGAGTAGATACCCTGGAGCCGTAAATGGTGTTGTTAATGTATACATTATCATGAGCCCTACACGATCCGTCACGTACTCTTCCTTTTTAAAAGGGGGTGCGTAAGCTATAGTTCGCAACACGCCATACGTATACGCACCTATGCAGTATTTTATGATAACCTTTTCCATTTAGTGTTCAAGAGGTCATCGTCTCTAAATATCTTCCGCCGCCGCTTCCATAACTGGCACGGCTACGGGAAGCGCCTCTACCGCGGCCGTCCCTAAACACGGTGCGACCACCTTTACTGCTCCGGCGCACACCGCCGTCGCAACTACGCCTCCTGCAGCCACCTCTCCGACTTTCTTTCCCTCCTGTTTAGCAATCTTTGCTGGGTGTTTCATCATTTGAATTTAAGAGAGAAAATAGCCATGCCGTCCCCGAAGGTTCCCAAGGCGCTTCGTCTGTTCGTCGCCACCTCGGATCCTTTTCGAAGATTCCGTTCGATTCTGCATTCGCATCGACCCAAATAGGTTCTTTGACTTTTGAGAGAACCTTATTCACGAGTTGGGTCCCGAGACCCCTGCGTTTTTCGGCGACGCATAGATCTCCGAGTATCCATTTATTTCCCCATTTCTGAAGGGTGCACAAAGCCATGACTTTTGCACCCTCCCGAATTGTATAAAGCCTGTCAAAACACTTGGGGTTCCACAGGCTTTCGCCCTCCCCAAAGTTTTGGCGGATGAGTTCATCCATTACTTTACATACGATCCTCTGCTCTAAACAGATCGAGTGGTTCCCACGTGAAGACGTCCGGCATCTCGGCGCAAATCTTGATCGCCTCCTCGCGCGTCTCGACGTAGACTAAATTGCAATCATATTGAATATCACGGATGACGTAGATCATTTACAAAATTAACTTATTATTTTTTTAAATATTAATATTACAATGCCTCCTCTCATGCGTCTCCCGAACGCCCGTCCAGGCCACCCACGGCTCACGCAGAACCATCTCAAGCGTCTCAAGAATTCTATGAATCGTCAGGGTGCGCTTTATGGTGCCGGTAACAACAACACGTATAATGGAAACGCAGCCCTGCGTGAAATGAATATGCGGCGGAATATCGCACGCGAGGTCGGCATGACTCAGCGTGAAATCGCCCCCTACTACCACAAATATCTGAACCTCACGGCGGCCAACAACCGCAAGCGCGGCTCGACGAGAGCTCAGCGTGTGAATAACCTCGTGCGTCGCGGCGCGCGTGGTTTCAAGAATACGCGTCGGACCCACGCCATGATTGGCCAATTGGCGTCAGCCTCCGTCAACGCCGGTGGTCGTATACAGTCCATCCCACCCGAGATCCGTCGCATGATCGCTCGGATGATGCGGGAACAAGCTCTGCGGCCCAAGAGCCCTGCTCAGTCTGTTCGGTCTGCGAGCCCTCGGCGGTCCCCGAAGAGCGCGCGTCGTAATTAATTTTGTTTTACAGGAAACCACCAGTCGATAATCTCACCCGCACGGACAATCGCGTAGATGATGGCGGCTCCGACGCGTCCGGACATGGGACTCTGCTTGTCAAAGATGCACTTGTACGACAGGGACTTGAGCTCCTGTGCGTTTGAGGTGGAGAACATTAGTAATCTGTACGCGGGACGGCTTTAGCCGTCTTCGAATCAATCTCGATCGTGGCGCCCTTTGGGACGTCACCATGGAGATCTGGATCAATTTTGTTTCTTAATTCAAGCCACTTTTTGAGGTCCTCATCGGACATTGCGTCTCCCCATATCCGTTTAGCCTCGTCGATGTTCATTACGTTCTTCGTATTCATTCGCCTTAACTACATAGTAACCTACACCGACGCCCGCACCCACGAGTCCTGTGAGTGCGACCATCCCAAAAGTCGCGCCGATCCGGACAACTTGCCACATTGAAGTTTCCAGACACCAAGTCCTTAACTCACATACTTGGCGTCCTCCTCGGCCTGCTTCACGACGCGAGCCACACCCTTCAGACGCTTCTCGAGACACCCCAAAAGAATGAAGGTGTAAGCACCGACCATTCCTACAAAAAATAGCAAACCTGTGACATCGGCCGTTTCCATTGTTTGAAGGACTGAACTATTCCTTAACTACAAACATTGGCCTCTCGTTGAATGGTATACCGTTGAAACGGGTAGTCGCGGCAGATGTATAAGCACCCATATTCTCCCATACGAGCCAAGACCCTAGATCGGTTCCATCGGGCAACTCATACTCTTTATAAATCACGTCACCTCCATCACATGTAGAACCGAAGATTGTTCGTTTGATTGGTTGTCCCTCAATTTTGTTCCCAAGTTCGTCACGAACCTCTTTGAGCTGAGGTTGGGCGTGGTCGAATAGGATGCAATTGAAAGCACCGTAGAGACTCTCACTGATCGTGAGGCCCGAACCCTTTGTACCGATGACTGGCGTGTGAAGTTCCATCACACGCTCCACAAAGAAACGGCCAGGTTCGGCAATCAATTTGAGACCCTTTGGCGCACTGATAGTCTTTGGCAATCCGGACATGGAGGAAAACCCGCCTCCAATGTCTATGATGCGGGGGTCGTGTCCATGCTCACGTGCCAGCTCAATAGCCTTTTCCGCTTTTTCCATAGCGTCCTCAAAGGCGGTGATGCTCGACGCAAAGGAGCCGACATGGAAGGAAACACCAACCACGTCGAGACCGAGCGTCTTGGCTGTGAACAGTAACACGTCCCACTCGTGTTCCTCGGCGCCGTACTTGATGCCAAGGTTACACCGAGCCGATGGATCGTCGGCCCGAATTCTCAAAAAAAGCTTACAATCAGGAAACAAACAAGCCATTTTTTTGAGCTCGCACACGCTATCAAACGTGGTCCGCATTATTCCATTTTCTTTCGCGAAGCGGATATCTTCGACACGTTTGCACGGATTTGCATAAAGAATTCGCTCTGGCTCAACCCCCAAAGATAGAACAAGTTCTATCTCGGCCGGACTGGCGCAGTCAAAGTTAGAACCCATCTTGGCTAGGGTCTCGACGATGACTGGAGTCGGGTTGCATTTCACCGCATAATACGGCTTAACATGGGGAAGGGCCTCGGTCCACTCTTTGTACACGCGCTTGAGTACAGAGATATTTAGAGTGTAAAAGGAATCGTTGGATTCCGAGGGGTCGGTGAAGACCCCAGAGCCGACCATCAAGTGGTACTTGTCCTGAAGATTTTATTTTTAAATATAAATGACAACTATTCAGCAGCGCCGAAATGAGGCGGTTCGCTTGGCAAAAATTCAACTTGGCCGCAACATGAAGCGATTAAAACGTGTGATGCGCACGCCAAGCCCAAAGATGACGAGAGCCAATCACCTCAAAAACTTCGCCCGTCGTCAGACGCCGAGCCCAGTCTCGCACCCCCTGACGCCTGCTCGCAACTGGTTTAAAGGCCTCAGACTCTATTTGAGAAAGTAAGAATGGACCGCGTTTTTCTCCTCGACCGCTCTGGCTCTATGGAGTCCTGCTGGGACGACACCATCGGTGGCTTCAACGCCTTTGTGAATGAGCAGAAGGCTGATGGCGGGACCCTCACGCTTATTCAGTTCGACCACGAGTACCTCGAGTCTTATACCGCCAAGCCTATTGGCGAGGTCGAGCCATTGACGCGTGAGACGTTTACGCCTCGCGGGTCCACTGCGCTGCTCGATGCGATCGGTCGGGTAATCAAGGAGGGCAAGGAGGGTGTGACCCCGACAGTCATCATCCTGACGGACGGCCAAGAGAATGCAAGCCACAAGTTCACCAAGTCGCACATCAAGGACCTTATCGAGCAGAAGACCAAGGATGGATGGACGTTCGTGTACCTAGGCGCCAACCAGGACGCGTTCGCCGAGGCTAGCTCAATCGGAATCGCACCGTGCGCGACTATGAACTACGACGCCAACCGCACTCCCGATGCGCTCCGCCACCTGAGCGCGGCTTTGAGCTCCCAGGCGTCAAACCAAACCCAGACTTTCAACTTCGCGCCGCATAGCGTGTAAATAATATGACCTATTATCATGATGAAACGGAGAAATGCCCTTTTGCAACCCCCAAAAACAACGCGTCGTAATTTGATTCTGAATACAGCCAAGCTACCCACGCGCCGCGCGTCCCTCCTGAAACAGATAGGAACCCTCCCATGGATAATCACGGGATTCAAAAATATGAAAAACCGGCCGTTTTATGTAACTGTTAAGGGGAGTTACATAGTACGGGTCGATGGCAAGTCTTTATATGGACGCAAAGCCCGGTCTTGTCAGGTGCCGAAAAAGATTCGGAGAAAGCGCTGCCCCGTTTAGGCGCCGGCCACTGCTATTTTCTGAATGGCCCCCACCTTGTTCGTCACGCGGTTCTTCACGGAGGCGACGAGCGTATTGAGTTCAGACTTGGTCTTTTGCACCGCCGCCTCGAAGTTCTGTTCGGCGGCCCGGAGAGACTGCACGTTCATGGAGCCCTGGATGTTAGGAACCGTGGCGACAATCTCGTTCGTCGATGGCAGGTTCAGGCCCCCGAGCTTCGCCTCCGCAGCAGCCTCTGCAGCCTCGGCCACGGCCTCGGCACTGACGTCGTCCCCTGCGAACGCCTTGTATATAAAGTAGCCGCCGCCGAACAGCATGCACACGGAAAACACCATGACTGCAATAGAAAATTTGAAGCTCGAGTCCTTCGGCTTGTTTGTAGTCAGATAAGCGTTGATGGTGATGGCCGACTGAGCTATACCAAATATGGCCACACAGAAGAATATCGTCGGGATGGCTGCTTCTTTGAGTCCCATTATTACTTAACATAGACAATTTTTCGGCCAAGAACTTTCTCGGTCTGACGGAGAGCTGCACTGAAGTTCGGCTTGGACCACAAAAGCCATCGAGACCAGAACCCGGCCGAGTACCTCCCGTTCTTCCCCCATGACTCTCTTTTCGCATGACGAATCAAGTACCGCTTCATACGCTCATTGTCCTTGTGGATAGTATAATCCGAGTACCCCTTGCGTCCGAACCGCACCACCTTGGATTCGGGAAAGACCGCCATGAATTTATGGATCCCGTTCCGCGCCCTGTATAGCTTCACGGGGTCCTTCATACTTTTAGCGCAGAGAAATTCGGATAGAAATATAAATTAGGAGGGTCAATATGAGTATGTTAAAAACAAGATAACCTGTTATGAAAGGGAACGCCGTGTCCCGTATCGCGTTGTTTTCTAGTATCATATTTAATACTTGCTTACTCAAAGAGTCTTCATTTTCCTCGGAATCCATGGATCGCTTTCTTAAGAAAACGAGAGACAATTTTGATCACGAATTCACGAAGCTTGGCCAAACGGTATGCGTACTGGGCAAGTCGGGTATAGGAAAGACATGGACAGTTCACAATACCCTGGACCCATGTGTAGAATTGACGGCTGATATACTGAGCAGTAAGAGAGCGACCCTGAACTTTCTTGAAAGGGTCAAAGGGACGAATATACCGGTCGTACTGGATGAGTACGAGTCTGTACTGGATCTCGTCGGGATCCGTGAGCTCACGGGGGCGCCGACCAATGGACCGTTCATAGTCGTCTCCCAGATTCCTGTCAAATTTGATTTTGAAATTGCGACGTATAACTTTCCAGTACCTGATGAGGAGACTATACGTCGTATAGTCCCTGGGGTTTCAGACGAGGTTCTGAAAAAGTGCCGAGGGGACGTACGGTACGCGATCCAGAGTCTTATCCTAAAGAGTGATGACAAGGATGATTTTCAGGGTGCCAAGGACTTTGTAGAAAGTCTCGTTTCAAAAACTTCCGACGTCAGACCCGTGGATTTCATAGGACATGCGGTACACGAACCAGGAAACGTCACTGCAATTTTACATGAAAATTACGTAAATTCAAAAACATGCGACCCCGCCAAGGTGATGGACTCCTTGAGCGAGTGTATGATTTTTGAATCAAAAATATATGCAGGTAATTGGGAACTGTATCCCTACTATAATCTATTAGGGTGTATACTTCCTGCCGTGCAAATAGGCCACTCTCTTAAACTTCCTCTCAGACCAGGGTCTGTATGGACAAAGCATCAAAGTGCGTGTGCGCGAGCGAAACGTATAGACTCCCTTGCACAGAGGATACCGGGGAAACGCCTCTCGATGGATGAGATTATGATGCTACACTTGTACGCTGTAAAGGGAAATATAGATATTCTAAAAGAATACGAAATCAAACCCCAAGACCTGGATGTCCTGAACCATCTGAGTATATACCATAAAATCAAACCGAAAGACTTGACCGCACTGAAGAAAAGCTTGACTTAGAGGCACAGATCTCTCAATTAGCATGTCTGAGTGCGTGTGCCACACTGAAAATGAAGAGTCCTTTGTTAAGGTTCAGGGGTCCGACATTTACTTTCACTGCGAGGTGTGTGAAGAGTCGGTCCTTGAGTTGAATATGAAGCTCAAAAAGCTCGAGCTCGAACTTCTTCATAAACATCTCGATCTGGGACTTCATGATGTCCGACCTGAAATCCGCGTATGGATCCGTTCGGATGGCGGTGACCTTCACTCTGGTCTGAGCGCTATGGATGCAATTTCACGTGTAAAATCATGCAAGGTCCGGACGATTGCAGACGGCGTGTGTGCTTCAGCCGCAACCTTTCTACTCCTGGGTGGTCGGACTAGACATATGACCGAGAATTCGTACATATTGATTCATCAACTGAATATGGACGGAACCTGGGGAAAGTTCGAGGACTTCAAGGATCAACTGGAAAACCTAGAGAAATTTATGGAGAGAATTCGTAAAATTTATATGCGCGAAACGAAGATTCCTGAGGACCGTCTCGAAAAGCTACTGAAGAGGGACCTGTATATGGACGCCAAGAAGTGTCTGAAGTGGGAGGTTGTCGATTCTATTTGGTCTTGAAGATCATTACACACAATACTACAAATGCCATCACAGTTGCAACTGGTGATAGTTGGTTTAAAATATCATATCGATTATTTTCACCTAAAAATCCGATCTGACGTCCGGGTGTGATGACGGCCCAAATACCCACAGCGCCGATGACGGCCCAAAATATTTCATCAAAATTTTTCATTTATATTTAAGAACAAAATTACTCCTCATTGACACCCGGTTCCTCGATCACCTCGGGCTTTGTGGGGCTGGTCTCAACGACCACCGGGGCTGCGGGCTTCGACTTTGCGGCCGCCGCCATAATGTCCGGGATCTTGATGGACCCCGACTGGAACTTTTCGGTGAACTTCTTGTACAAAAAGTAACCAATCACAAGAATGGCGACAATTGCCACGATGTTGAAAACATTGAACGGGGACTTGGAGGTGATTTCCTGGATGACGGCACGCTTGGCGTGATCGACGACTGGAGCGCTCATTACTAAAAAAACGTGTTTTTTTCAGCCCAAGGGGGCGCGCTGACTGACAATTCAAGTTCAAATGGAGGTCGCGCGAGCCTGGTCCGATTTTGACATTTTACGTTCGGCTGAGACTTCGTATACGGAATCTCAACCGAGTGAATTCTTCTGCACCTTTTGCGGTGGCACAAAGGCATGGAATGGTCTGGAGATAGATTTGCCAACGTGTACGGGCTGTGGTCGTGTAGATGATGCGTATATTTGTGAGGAACCTGAGTGGGGGGGGCGGGGCGACGGGCAGGGTTCAGACCCGGGACGCGCCGATCCGTCACGTGTGGGTGCGCCCGTCAACACCGACCACTTTTCAGCCGCCTGGGGTCAGAACACGTTTATGAACGTCCGGTACGGCGCCACGTATGCGGAGAAGCGCATGGCCCGGATAAACCAGCACGTGTCTATGAACCACCGAGACCGCGCTTTGTTTCATGCGTACGCCGAACTTGATCACATCGGCAAAACCATACTAAATCTTCCAGAGGCGGTAATGTACGCCGTGAAGATCAAGTACAAGGCGTTCAACGAGGCTGTCCTGACTCGCGGTGCGGTTCGCAACGGCATCAAGGCGAACTGCATCTTTCAAGCCTGCCGCGAGTTCAATGTGGCGCGCACGACTCAGGAGATTGCCGACGCGTTTGGAATTCCTGCGCGCGACTTGTCTCGGACGTTCGAGATGTACCAGGAACAGGTGCCGGAGACTGTCGTTCACGTGACAACGCCAGCCGACCTCGTGAGCCGGTTTTTCAATGAGATTGTAGGCATTCCAGATGCGGAGAGGGGGAGGATCAAGATGAAGATCGTGTCCAAGTGCAAGTCGCTGGAGGACAAGGTGGAGTTGATGGGGAGAACGCCCAAGGCGATAGCGTGTGCCGTCATGGCCTCGCTGCTCAAGGGCGTTCCTGGAGCACCAGATCGGCAGACGCTGTGCAAAATTTGCGATATTTCCTTGCCGACGCTCTCGAAAATTGAGAATATTTTGAATAGTTAAGGACTTTCTTCGTTTTCCCCGTAATGAGTCAGGTCACCCTTTTCGTCTCCACGCCGTGCTATGGCGGCGTGTGTCTCCAGGCCTACGCCGAGTCTATGCTCCGTCTCCAGCGTACGTGCGCTATGCACGGTATTCAGATGATGCTTGATACGACCGAGAATGAGTCGCTTGTCCATCGTGCCCGAAACTTGGCGGTTGCTCGGTTCATGCAAAAGACCCAGGCGACTCACTTTTTGTTTATCGACGCGGATATTCACTTTGATCCCGAGTCGGTGATTCGTCTCCTCAAGTCTGGTCATGACGTGTCGTGCGCAGCGTACCCGAAGAAGTGCGTTATGTGGGACCAGGCTGAGAACTATGTCAAATCGGGCAAAGAGGGCCGGGACTTGGCGCGCGTCGCCTCGTCTCTCGTCATGAATTTCAGGTACCAGCAGACCCAAATCAAGGATGGGTTTGCAGAGGTGCTCGACGGCCCGACGGGTTTCCTTCTCATCAAGCGTGACGTGTTCAAGAAGCTCGAGGCCAAGTATCCAGAGCTCAACTGCGTCAATGACCACCAGAACCGCGACCTGGATGAATACCACGCCTGTTTCGACTGCATGATCGACCCTCAGTCGCGCCGGTACCTCTCTGAAGACTACGCCTTTTGCAGGCGCGTGCAGCAGATGGGCGGTCAGATTTTCGCAGACTGCATGACTGTTTTGGGTCATGTGGGTAATATCCGGTTTCAGGGGATCCTTGAAGAGCGGCTTAAGGCTTGAAAATTCGTGTTGTGACCAAGCCAAGTACTGGTGAAGGATCACAACTCCAACCATAATGGAGACTCTCGATGCTATTCGCCAAGCCGCTAGGACCATAATTTTAGAGTACCCGCACGGTGAGGATGGACGCATCACGAGCGCTGTAAAGGAATCCGAGTATCTTCATAAACTCAAAGAAGCTCTCGGGGTCCAATTTAATTTTGAAATTCCACATAAAAGACACTGGTATGATTTCAAGGTTGATGGTATTCACATCAATCTTAAAATCACAGACGGTGGTTGTGATAACGCCTTTAATAAAAAGGCTTTCATATTCACTTGGGGTGGGCAGGTTCCTTTGAAGGCTCCCGGGAATATGAATAATATGCTCAGAGTTCTTCGGGATCTTCCACGTATTACCAAACGTGATCCCCTCACGGAGTACTATTACCTCACGGTTCACAAGGAAACGGGCAGGACCCTTCTAAAATCACTTGTGGATATTCACATGTACAAGGACAACTGCGCCGGGAACGTCATGCAAATAAACTGGAATTCTGAATTTGAAAACGAGGCTTACACCGCCACGGACCGCGGCGCCAAGATGATCGAGCTTCTCAAGACCGTGCAGACGGCTTGTCGCAAGCAGGCGGGTAACATGGCTCAACTCTTGGCATTTAACGTCGATAGTTTAATGTGACACAACTGTCTGTGACCCATCTTGAATCGCCCCGAATAGGTATGGTCTCTCCGCGTCTCAATTTTGTTTATAAATTCAACAACCCTCTGAAGATCCACGTTCTCCTTAGGAACCATACACAAAAGGGCCCCACCAAAGTACTGAACTTCTCCAATAAATGCAGGCTCTATAGACCGCGTTAAATTCTTCACGTATATACACGGCCTTCCCATGAGGCGCTCCATATGTGTTATATTTCTAGGGGCTCCCCACTCGAACCAATTTTCTTCTGAAAATTGTTTAATTTTCCGAGCCATGAGAGCCTCCTTGTTCGCCTCGAGATGGGCGGTGATTTCCGGTGTGACCCTTCCGTACGCAAATTTCTCGACGCGACCTTTGTCTACGAGAACTTCCATATTGCCAAAGGGCACCTTGAAAACATCATCCTTTCCAGATACGAGACCTACATACACGTCGAAAAGTTCATTGACACTCTTCCCTGACGTGTCTCCAAAACTGATAATCCCATCGACAACACTATATGGTTTCTCAACTCCATTCACACAGGTTCGATATGACTGAAATCCTTTTTGATATCTGAATACAACGACGTCGATACTCGCCCCGTCGAAAAGCTTTTCGTCATGTGGAAATAAAAAGTCGGTGAAGGTCCCACTTGCGGCCATGCGAGATATGATAGGTCCCGCACTTGTGAGTTTAATAAAGTCTGAAGGGACGATGAAAATAAGTTCCCCATCGTCGGTGAGTAGGTTGAAACATTTATCTATGAATTTAAGATATAAATTTCCAGACGTATGCTTCACATAAGGTGGGTTCCCTATAATAGTCTTGAATTTGGTTTCAAAATTATGCTTCAGGAAATCACCCCATATAATAGTTTGTGACGTGAATGTCACGAGAGGTTTCACCGTTTCATCGAGTTCGCAACACGTCATAGGGTACCCAGCGTCACTCTCTAAAAAGAGTTTTAGAAGGTGGCCTCTGCCGAATGATGGCTCAAGAAGAGGGCTTGATTTGTGTTGGACTTTTTCAAAAACGAATTTCTGAAGATTTTCAGAAATTGTAAAATATTGTCCAAGCTTCTTTTGATGGGACATATTTAATATATATCTAGAATGTTTAAGCCACTTAAAACATAGCCCCTCATAAAACTCAATGACCGTTCTGCATGTGTGTATGGTCACGCGAAACAAGTCCATTAGCGCTACATCACTCCATACAGCCATGAATCTTCACATGCTCTGTATGCAGCGTGGTATGCACCTAGAGGTTCACTTTGTCGAGGACAAGTCGACTTTGCCGAAGCTCATCAAGACGGGCGAGCGCATCTTTTGGATGGATTACGGGACGAATCTCAACAACGAAATTCTCTCCAAGGTTGTTGAATCGTTCGACAAGGGTGTCCAGGTCCTCGTGTTTCCGTCGGTCAAGGAGGGTATCAACTGGGATCAATTTACTAAGAAAACCAAGGCGGATTCAAAGGAGCCCGCGCCACAGAGGGGTCTAGAGTTTGATACGACCGTCGGTAAGAAGCTCGCCGACGGCCTTTACGATTGTGAAAAGACATCGGCGCGTGTTTGGGCCATGGATGCCAAACCTGTGGATAAGAAGCTTCGGGGAGGCAAGGAGCAGCTCAAGCTTCCGCTAGATTCAAATGAGGCAATGTTCTCAGCCCTGAAAAATATGGGAATAAAAATTGGTGTTGCATCCGAGGCGATCGTTGTGTGTCACTACACGCACGAGTGTTTTGGAAACATCTTGGAGGCGGCGGGGGTTGAACTGACGCCTTAGAGACAAGAACCTCTAAATTAACAAGTAAAAATGGGCGAAGCCCTCTTGAATTTCATCCAGGAGTGCTGGAAAGCCGACCCGTCTCGCTTTCCAGGACCCCAACCCGTCTCCATCGAAAGGAGACACTTCCCCTTGCTCAAACGCCAGCCGTACCTCGTGTGTGAAAAGACTGATGGCGAGCGCCGGCTTCTCGCAAGCATGAGCGAAGGCGTGTTTCTCGTAAACAGGGCATTTGATATTGAAAAAACAAATGTACGCGTCGCAAAGGATACACTGCTTGACGGTGAACTCGTCACAACGAAAACAGGCAAGGTACTCTTCATGGTATATGATGCCGTGCGCGTCAAGGGGGAGGACGTGACTCAAAATTCACTTACCGAACGCCTCGACGCGGCGCGGAAGGTTATCAAGGCGATCATCAAGACGGCGAACGCATCTCTAGAAATCAGAGTAAAGACGATGGCGGACCTAAAAGACTTCAGGTCCTTCCCTGATCTCGGCTCGTTCGAGTACGAGACGGACGGTCTGGTATTCACACCTATAAACGAGCCTATTCGGATGGGGACCCATGAAACCATGTTCAAATGGAAACCACGGGAACGCATCACCATCGATTTTGAGTTAAAAAATGGGTCGGAACTCTTTGTACAGGACAGAGGGGTCCCATACAGAGAGTCGCAATTGAACTTGAAAAATGAACGCCCCGACTTGCCCGACGGAACCATAGTAGAGTGTGGGTTTGGGGATCTTGGATGGTTTGTGGAAAAGGTGCGCAAAGACAAGACCCACGCCAACAATCGCCGTACATATTTCAGAACAATCGTGAATTTGAGGGAGAATATTCAGCTCAGTGAATTTATGGGCCTGTACCAGGCCTGATAGAACTCCCCCTTGAGGTTCAATATGGCGGGCACTTCAACGACGCGCTCATCATCCTTTATGTACCACTTATCGAAGCGTCTTACCAGAAGAGCATAGTGTCCTCCGTTTTTGTGTCCTTGATGGATGACACAGGCAAACAGCTTGAGTCCTTCGAATTCAAACGGAATTTCTATTGGAAATTTGTAGTCGTACATGGAAAATGAAAAGCTCGTAAACTTTGGCCAACGCTTCACCCGGGTCTGGATGGATGCACTTTCATGCGTCTTCCCAGAACTGTCCATGTAATTTTCAACTGAAATTGGTTCATACCGATCCTTAATGAGATCCTGAAGCCTACACGGCTCGGACACATCCAAAAGTAAAGTCGTGAAAGGGGTGGAAATGGTCGAATCTCCTTCACCCCATGAAGTCACCTGAACTTCCTCACCGTTGAATAGGTCCGTGATAAAATCCTTTCCTAGTGAATTTTCAAACACATCTATGAGGTGCAGAATAGCCTCTTGGGCGTCGTGTTGGCGACCGTCGGCGAATTCAGGGAACCTAACCTTGAATGCCCCAAATAGGTCGCTAGGACTTACGGGGTCGGTCTTGCCTTTTATGAAAAGTTGTTTCACAATCTTCTGATATTCTCGTGTGATGTCACAGGGGCCATCGTAGGGGTGTTCGAAGAGATACTTTGTAAGAGGTGGCACGTGAGCCAAACACTGAATTGACGTGTTGAACCAACACGTGTTTTGAAGGTTCCAGAGACCTCGCATCTTGTCTTAAAAGACAAACGCGCAATATCTCTAAGACAAAATGGCGTTTGAGATTCGCCCCGACGCCAACCCCATGGCCAAGGCTCTCTTTGACAAGTGGGACAGTATCATCGAAACTCACAAGGATCGGCAGAATATCGAGGTTGAGATTCGTTTCGGCCGTCGGGCCACGAACAGTTTCGATACGAATGTCGGAAAGGCCACCTTCGACAAGGTTCTGAGGGCCCTGGACAAGTATGATAACTGGGAATCGAAGAAACAGTCGACAAAGACGGTGTACTATTTTGAGGGTGGAAAGCGACTCTCGGTCAACGAGGCGACGGATGAGCAGGTGGGTGAGACCAAGACTCGCGTCTGTGTGTCTGACATGGAGCTGAAGGACCAGCCTCTGGACGTTCGCCTCGGTATTAGTACTGAGGCGCCCTTCGAGTATGATGGTGAAGAGACGAGTACGGAGCAAAAGACCAAGGAGCGTTTGTCTTTTGTTCGCAAGAATCTTTCTATTGATATGACGATCGTGAAGGGAGACCCGGATGACAAAGACTCCGAGGAGGATACAATCTATCAAATCGAGATGGAAATTATTAAACCCTCCGAAATTCAAAACAAAATTGAGCTATACAATCTTCTGTACAAGGTGTTTGACCTGCTCAAGTGCGTCTAGGCTTTTTTGGGCGGAGGAGTCCTCTTCGGGATGACGGGGCTTGGGCGGCGTGCGGGTACATAGGCCGGAAGGTGCTTCATCTCACCCGTGACGACATTCTCAACGGTGCGTGCTGCGCGCGGGGGGCTCTGAGGCACCTCACGGTTTATCCAACCTCTGATGGCCTCCTTCATATTCTTCTGAGAAGGTTTAGGTTTCTGAAATGCTAGGCTAGTCACCAAGTTTTTATAGGCTTGAACCTTGTTGGCTGGCATCCAATTTGGAACTTGAATTCTACCAGTGAAACGCGCCTTGGGGGCCTCGTTGGCGCGATTGACCCGAGTTTCTTTGAGGAATTTCTTGTAGGCCCGGTTGATGTTCGCTTTGAGGGGCTTTCCACGCGCCCCAAGTGGCAGTTTGCGATAGATCTTCATAAAGAGGCTCTCATTACCTGCGCGTGACATGTTACCGAGATTTGCACCGAGACGTGCGGCGTACTCGAATTCCAGAGCGTTCGTGTTGTTGTTTGAACCAACAGACGATGGGCTCGGTGCCGCCTTTCTCGCCGGCACCGGCGCCGACATGGCCGCCTCCTTCCGCTTGCCGTGAGCCACGGCCCGGAGAGCGTTAAATCTGTTCGCAAGATTCATGCCGTTGTACTCTGCGTGTAAATTTGCCGGCAAAATTGCCTTGGCGATTCTGTTCCGTTCATTGGCACCGAGAGTCGCCCACTCGCGCTGCGTCTGAATACCCTGCTGAGTTGTGCGAGCGACGCGGCCGTTGTTGAGTAACGTATAATAAATACCATTAGTATATACATTGAATGTCCTATTTGGTCTATTTGAAACGCCCGCCTTATTCTGAATCAGCGCAATCAGGGCTGCCGGGATCATCTTGTTTGACGCGCGCGCGATGTTCAGGTTCCGGGCGATGGCCAAGAGCTCCGGCTTGGTCAGACGCGTCGCCTGGCGGTTGTTGATGCGCAGGACGCCGTTCAGGCCCATCTTGACGATGTGCTCCGCAGTTTCCTTGGCAGTTTTAACATTCTCTGAAATCTTGAATATTTCACGTACAGCCTTGGGGATATTGCGGCCGGCAGCCTCGTACGTCTTTATCACAGTCTTGCGACCGGATGCCAGGCCTGCTGGAATTGCGAACCAGTACGGCTGCTTCCCCGGGCCGGGTCGGACGTAAAAGCCCGGCTTGGTCGCGTTCCAGCTCGGCGCGCGGCGATTCTTCAGGGCCGCCTCCTTGGAACCGTTCCCCTCTGGCTCCTCAAGTGGGTGTCCTGCGGCGGTAAACACCTTGGCCGTCGCCGCTGGGATGGGCTTTCCCCACTTTTTGAACGCTTCGAGCACCTTGGGCGCGACCGCCTTGAGATCCAAGGGGCGGATTGGAACATTCACACGCACAACCTCCGTACCAAACGGCCCGTAATTCGCGCCACCGCGTCTTTCGAACAGAATATACGGGTACAGACGGGGCTTTCCGTCCGTCCCTGGACGAATGTAGTACCCCTCGGGTGCCGGTCGAAGCCGTTCCCAGGTTCCAGCGAGTTTGTAGCGTTCGGCGAGCCGACCCGTCGCGTTCGACTTGCGCCGGGGTTTCGTGAGCATCGCACGCTTCTCGAAGTTGAAAATAAACATGGGTGCCACGCCGTACTTGGGGCTCAACATCTGATTGAAAAACTCCTTAGGGACCTCAATGTCTTTCGGGTCTTTTATACCTGAAAACAGAACGGTTCCATTCTCAAAAAACTGATAGGTCCATTTTGGTTTCTTTAATTTCAGCAACACTGCAGGAATGCTAGATCCTTTCGGCCCCGTGCTCCTCACCGACTCGCGAATATCTTCGGGCAGTGTGCGAAGTTGAGACGCGAGGCCTTCCAAATCCAAGTGGCGATTGATGTGGAACATGCCGTCAATCTTCCTATACGTGGGCTGTGCTCGAAGCAGCAGCTTCGGGGCCCATCCATTTCTGACGATGGTCAAGAGAGCCTGCTCGTAGTTGCCCGAGCCAAGCACGTCAAAACCCGCGTCTGTAAAGACGATGGTGACGTTTCGGTACCGAGCCATGAGCTTCTTGACGCCATCATCCTCCCCAAGCCACCGACGCGCCGAAGCGTCCCAACGTACCACCGGGATCGTCGTCTTGTACCCGATAATCTCTGAAAATCCCTTGGGTTCCGACTCGAATACAGCGCGCCAGTTTGTCGGCAGCTTAAAGGACACTATCTGAGCCGTGATGACTGATTTTGAAAGTTTATACAATTGATGATTATTTGTAAAAATCAGCTTCCGCCGGAAAACCCCTTGGATTTTTCTGGCGGCCGCGTTCGCTTGACGAACGTCGTTCATCTTGTCTAGTACATAGACACATTTTAATTTTCCACAAAGTCGATACCAAAGATGAATGGCTGGGATGAGTACGAATTCCCGTTCCAAATTCGGGACTCTGTCCGGACCTCGATTTCCCGCGAACTGAACGGACCTGCGTAAAAGTCCTGGTTGAACTTGAACGTGCCGAGCATATTCTCCTTGCAGTGCTGGTTGAACCGCTCCACAAAGATTCGCTGCGGGACGCACAGGTCCTTGCCGAGACGCACCTTCTCCGAGCACAGCAAATGCTGCAGTGCGTTGGTGACCGTCGCAATCTGGTTCTGAACCTGCTTGAAATAAGCCGGAAGGACGTTCCAGATGTCCTTGTCAGCGTACTTGTGTGCGTAGTCCAGGTAGGCCCGCAGACACTTGCAGAGGATGGACGGTAGCTCGAGCTCGAGCTTCTCGTCCAGATGCGGGTCGGCCACATCAGGTGCGATCTGTCGGCCGAAATTGACCGTCGCGAGGCGGCGCAGGATAGACCCGGAGTTGTCCTTCCAGTTGGGAACCTCGTTTCCACCCAGAATGCCTGGAGTCTTCCATTGGACGCTCACAGCCGTCTCGCACTTGCGCGCGACAGAGACGTCCTCACCAGACACGAGCGACTGAAACTCAGCCTGCTCGAGTTGCAAGTCCCCCTTGATTTCAGGGCTAATAAACATGAAACCCTTGTAAATGCTCTGAAGTCCAAACTTCTTCTCGATGTTGTTCGACAGGGTAGACACGTCCTCGCACTCGTAAAACTTGCGCGCCACCTTCGTAATCAGGGTCGACTTGCCAGACTGGGCGATGCCCTTGAGGAACGGAATGATCTGCCACCCGTCCAGCTCGTTCACGTCGAAGCACAGCCGCCCCATGAAAACGTAGATCCAGCGACACACCGCCTCGTCGAACCGCTGATAGTCCAGCACCTTCTGGAAGTTGGGAGTGCCAATCTGGTACCAATCTTCAACCTCGTGATGAGGGTCGAAGGGCAAGTCAAAGTACTTGCACGACACGATACTTGGGTCAAGCTCGTGAAACTCCTTCGACGTGTACTCATAAAAGGTGAACTGACGCGCACCAGTCACAGGGTTGCGATTCTCGTCAATCGGGCGGGCGTCCAAAAGGCCGTTCCCAAAGGACCAAATGTGCCGGTCCTTTTTGATTTCAGAAAACTGGATATCCTTGCAATTGGTCAAGTGACGAATGACGTCATTCGCCATACCGCCTCGGTTTGTTAGATTCATCCACATCTCGGCGTTATCCTCCTTTTGAGTTTCGTCGTACACAAAGTCCTTGATTTCCTTGATGGGCTTCCAAGCTCGGGTGTTGCGAATCTCCTTGCAACACTGATCACGGTACCGGCGGTACCCGTTCTTGTACGCCTGCCTCAAAAGATAGATGAGAAGATTCTGGTAAGGACTGGTCGCCTCGCCGATATCAAAGTCGACGTCAGGATTCTCAACCAGAGGCTGGTTAAACATCTTGTATTCAGCATCATTCTCGATGAACTTGTGCACGACCTTCTTGTAGCACTCGCGGAACCGCTTGATGCGCCGCTCGAAACTCATCTTGTCGCCGTTAATATCTTCCGTCTCGGACTTGGAGATTTCCAAAAGCTCGGCACGGGCTAGCATGTAGCCGCAGATGTTGATTGTGACGCGCTTCTTCTCGAGCATTCGCTCGAGATCGTCCTTGTTGATATCAATTGGAAGTCCGCACTCGTCGCGTATCGGACTCGCGGGAAGCCACTTCTCCGCCAACTTTGAATAAATCTCTTGACGTCTGTCTGTATTTTGCAAATTTAGAAACAAATTTCGTTCGCAATCAATTAGCTTGCTGTTTAGATCGTCGGCAGTCCAAGAGCTGATTTCTTTCTGGTAAACACTTCCATCTGGAGGAGGTGCCTTCTTTTGTGTGGACGCCTTAGACATTATTGAAATAACGCTAGACTTTTTTAAGCGGGTACCAGACCACGTCCGAATGACGTGTGATTTAAGCGGGTGCAACAATGCCAGTTGGCGTCACGGGAACCATCTTGTTCAGTGTAGCTGCAATCTTGACTAGAATTTTGTTCTGCATTTCCATATTCAATGCCATTTTCTCAGCAGCATCCTTCAGGCTCACCAGGGCGGTGGCGATCGTCTCGCCCTCCTCTGTGGCAAGCAGGCTCCCAAGCGCCTCGAACATATCCATACCCTCGTCGAACTCGTCACCTTCATCGTCTTCATCCTCAATCTCATCGAGCTCCTCCTCCTCTTGGACAATCTTGGGTGGCGGGGCGCGTGGGCGAGACATCTGTATTATTCTTTAAGGAAAAAGGTCTTGAATATTTTCGCAGTTGATAGTAAATGCCCGGGGGCGCTCTTATGCAACTTGTCGCCTATGGCGCTTCCGACGTTTACCTGACCGGTGATCCCAAGGTGACCTTCTTCCAGACTGCCTACAAGCGTCATACCAATTTCGCCATGGAAACCGTGCAGCAGACCGTGGCCGGTGCCCTGACTTCCGGTGGCCTGACCTCCGTGACCCTGTCTCGCTCAGGCGACCTAGTCGGCGACATGTTCGTGGTCCTGCAGCCCACGCCGTCCAGCTATTCCAACCTGACGACAAACAATAGCGTGGCTGACATGGCGTGGGTCGCCGAGCGCGCATTTTCTTCCGTGGAGGTCTTCATCGGTGGCCAGTCCATCGACAAGCACTACCAGCTGTGGTTCCGTCTGTATGCCGAGGTGTTCCTGAACGACACCAAGAAGCAGAATTACGGTAAAATGGCGTCGTGCCCTTCCCCAAGCAACTCGATTACATCCCCAAGTTACGTGTACCTGCCCCTGATGTTCTGGTTCAACCGCAACCCAGGCCTGTACCTGCCCCTGATTGCCCTGCAGTACCACGAGGTCCGCATCGACTTTAGCATCAGCTCCCAGTACGCGAGCTATTTTGGAACGAATCCATTCGCCGTCTGGGCCAACTACGTGTACCTGGACACCACCGAGCGTGACGCCTTTGCCAAGAAGCCGGCCGAGTACCTGATCGAGCAGGTCCAGCACGTGAACGCCGATCCAGTTGGCTCGACCAACGAGAACACGCCAAGTGTCATCCGTATGCAGTACAACCACCCCGTCAAGGAGCTCGTGTGGTGCTACCAGAACCCCGCCCCCTCCTCCAACCCCAATTCTATGTGGAATTTCTCGTCCGGCGTGTCCAACGTGAATGTGACGGTGGATCCATCCAAGCTGGCGGGCTCTCTCGCTCCATTCTCCCCGGCACACGTTGGGTCACCGGCTCTTTTCGTCCCGGCTCCTTTCGGCACGGCTCTGTATGCCTCATCTAACACCGTCGTTACATCGAGCAATATCCAGACCGGAACTCTTGTGACCGTCCAGTCGAACGTTCTGACCGGCAACGTCTTCTGGGTCGAGTCGGGTGTGCCCATCGCCTCCTCGAACACGGTGTTCGGTCAGGAGGTTGGGCCGATGCACCAGGCCAAGATCATACTGAACGGCACGGACCGCTTCGTCCCCCAGTACGGCAAGTACTTCAACCAGTACCAGCCGTATGTTTACCACTCGGGCGTCCCGTACCCGGGCATCTACGTCTACTCGTTCGCCCTCAAGCCTGAGGAGCTCCAGCCGAGCGGCACGTGCAATTTCAGCCGTATCGATATGGCTCAGATTGCCGTGAATCTCAAGACGGGTATGCCTGCCCTGAACCAGCGTATGTTTGCGGTGAACTACAACATCCTCCGCGTTCAGTCGGGTCTTGGCGGTCTTGCGTTCGCAAATTAGTAAAATTTTTTTCTTGGAGCATAGTACAAAGCGATCATGGCGGGAGGACTTATGCAGCTCGTTGCTTACGGCGCACAGGATGTGTATCTGACTGGTCAGCCCAAGGTGACCTTCTTCCAGGCGGTGTACAAGCGCCACACCAACTTTGCGATGGAGAACATCCAGCAGACGGTGAACGGCACCCCCTCCAACGGTGGCCGCGTGTCCGTGACCATTGCCCGCAACGGCGATCTGGTCGGCGACATGTACATCCGCCTGCAGCCCACTCAGGTGAACGCTTCCAACCTGACCTCGACCAACGCCAACTTCGACATGTGCTGGGTGGCCGAGCGCTCGGTGGCTGACATTGAGCTGACCATCGGTGGCCAGCGTATCGACAAGCACTACCAGACCTGGTGGCGCCTGTACGCCGAGCTGTTCCTCTCGGAGTCCGAGAAGATCAACTACGGCAAGATGACCTCGTCCAGCTCCGCATTCGCCGACTCCGTGAACCCCAACAGCGTGTACCTGCCCCTGCTGTTCTTCTTCAACCGCAACCCGGGCCTGTACCTGCCCCTGATCGCCCTGCAGTACCACGAGGTGCGTCTGGACTTCGACCTGACCAGCTACTTCACCAGCTACTTCGGCACCAGCGCCGTGTTCGAGGTGTGGGCCAACTATGTGTACCTGGACACTGAGGAGCGCCGCCGCTTCGCCCAGAAGGGCCACGAGTACCTGATCGAGCAGGTGCAGCACACCGGTGGTGACTCCATCACCGCCACCGCCGGCGGCCTGTCGTCCAGCCCGGCTGGCGCCCAGACTATCCGTCTGTCCTTCAACCACCCGGTGAAGGAGCTGATCTGGTGCTACACCAACACCGTGTCCACTGCTTACAACAGCCTGTGGAACTTCTCGACCAGCGCGGCCAACGTGAACGTGACCTGCGCGGTGACGCCGTCCCTGGCGGGCGCGGCTCTGCCCCACACCCTGGGCGCTCCCCGCGTGTACGCCAACGCATACGCTCTGACCGGCGCCACCATTGGTCTGACCTCCAACATCGGCTGGGTGGAGGAGGGCTCGTCCAATGTGACTACGGGCTCTGGCTTCGCCACGGAGGTCGGCCCGCTGTACAACTTCAAGCTGGTGCTGAACGGTCAGGACCGCTTCAAGGAGCAGCAGGGCAAGTACTTCAACCAGTACCAGCCGTACGTGTACCACTCGGGCGTGCCTTACCCGGGCATCTACTGCTACAGCTTCGCGCTGCAGCCGGAGGAGCACCAGCCGACCGGCACCTGCAACTTCTCTCGCATTGATAACGCCCAGGTGGCTATCAACATGAAGGGCAACTACACCACCCCGCTGCAGAAGATGTTCGCCATCAACTACAACATCCTGCGCATCCAGTCTGGCATGGGTGGCCTGGCCTTCTCCAACTAGAGAAACTTGCAGTTTCTCCCGCGAAACGCGAAACCCCAAAAAGTGGGCTTCGGCCCCAAGAACGCCAAGGTTCCTGGGATCGAAATGAATTTTAGCGCGAAATGACATGCCATGTCCCCTTGAGAGCCGCAAACTCCTCCTCGATGATTAATGAAGTCATTTCAGGATTGAAATTAGGAGAACAACAAAACACGTCGATATAAATCATATTGTGCTCCGGATACGTGTGGGCACTAAAGTGACTTTCAGACAGGACCAAAACGCCCGTAGTTCCATGGGGCTCAAATTGGTGAAAGGATCGGCCCACGACTGTAAAGCCGCACCTTTCAGCGATTCGATTCATAATTTTCTCAAGATGGGAGGCGCGAGAGACCCACACCCCATCGATGCGACCAACCAAGTGCTTCATCTTGATTATTTAAGGGTTGCTGATTTTATATACAATTAGACCGAGAGCCAACACCAGGTACAAAAGTGCAAAGAACCGCTGGCCAAATTTCTCCTGACCCTCGCTGCTCGCCTCGACGAAGCTGCTGACGCTGAGGGCGCTTAAGATCATAAACAGCAGAACCATGAAAGCCAAATCAGACTTAGAGTCAGCCATTTATATATTATTATAAAATAAATGGACTCCCTGTCGGGGTCAGACCTTGTAAAATATATACAAAAAATAAACCCGGGTGCGAGTATAGAGGAGGTTCTTGAAAAAACTCGGACGGTGACACTTGAACGAATTTTGTTTCAAATTAAGAAGGTGGAGTATGAAACGCCCATGGACCTTCTGGAAGACCTTTGTGATTTTCAACTAACAATAGAGGATGCGAGGACTATTATGGATTGGTGCGGGGGTGATGCGAAACAGTTGAGTGAATCACGGTCTTTCCATACTATTTACAATTACATGTCTAGGAGGATTAAAACCCCTTGTTGCCCGTGGAGACGGTAACCTCCGTGTACCAAAAGTACAAAAAGTACACACCGGTCACCATCAGGAAAGTGGCCTTGATAACCTCAGAGGCGACGGCGCGGCGGTCTGGGTCCAGGAAGGCCTGGAGACCGATGAGGATCATTGTCAAGGCGACGACCAGAATCATCACGTCATACAGAGCCATTTATTAAGAGCGCGGATAAAAATTACAATTCTTGTCTGTACAGAGACCAGATGAGTTACTCGTACATAAATCCTTCACAGGGTATTCTCGAGATGACGCTCGAAGCCCTGGGTGGGTTTGCTCCTGCACCGGCCCACCTGACGCTTCCGGAAGTTCCCACGATCGATTGCGAGCTCGAAGCGGATTGGAAAGAGTTTGAAGGCAAACTTGGCGAATTCAAGCGCAAATTTTACAAGGCCAAGAGAGACTTGGGCATCAAAACAAACGAACTCGACGAATTGCAAAAAAGTTCAATAATTGCAAAACTGATTTTAGATAACGTGCCTTCTGAAGACTTAAAGGCACGAGTGGCATCAGTAATAGACAACTACGAGTCTGAAACGGGCGTCGTCGCCCTGACTCAACAATGTGGGGAACTTAAGGGGCAGATTCAAGCAATGAAGATTGTTCTGCAGGACACGGAGGCTGAAAGGTACGAGAGATTCACATGTTTCATTTGTCAAGAACGCCTTATTGACTTGTTTATTGACCCGTGTGGTCACGTGGTGTGTTCGAATTGTTGGACTCAAACCCGGGACAAGAGAAAGTGTCCCGGGTGCCGCGCAGCGATTAACAACGCCAAGAAGATTTTCACCATCTGATGCCCTCATAGCACAGTGGTAGTGCGCTTGTTTAGTAGCGAGGAAACATCGTTTCCGAGTCGCCGAACAGCAAGAGGTCCTGAGTTCAAACCTCAGTGAGGGCAGCGCACATAGTATAGTGGTTAGTACAGGACCCTTCCAAGGTTCAAGGCGGGGTTCAATTCCCCGTGTGCGCAGGTGCGTTAAATTTGAAAAGTAAATACCTTGACGGTTTCATAGTATAACGGTTAGTACACGAGACTCTGAATCTCGGAATGGGAGTTCGATTCTCCCTGGAACCTTGCGTCTGACCTTAGCTCAATTGGTAGAGCGAAAGACTGTAGTTGTTAGTAATTATCTTTAGGTCGGTGGTTCGATTCCGCCAGGTCAGACTGACCCGAGTAAGTCGTAAAACTGCTCCGTGCTCCTGTAACTCAGTTGGTAGAGTGTGAGGCTGTTAGGAGAGGTGCTTATACCTCGACGCGTGGGACCTCAAAGTCGCAGGTTCGAAACCTGCCGGGAGCGTTTTTTTCAATCGTTCAACCCCGATTGAAAAATACGCTAATATAAATGCTAAAAATATTTAGAAAATTGTTCAGTCCCAGAAGATCCCCAAAGAAGAAAAGCCTCAGTCCAGCGACTAAACGGGCCAACAATATACAAAGAAAATTCAAGAAGTATCTGAAGAATGGTTACTCAATAAACCAGGCGCGTTACTGGTCAAAGTTATAAAGACTTGAGGCTTGATGAAATAAATGTCGTTGGCCCGTCTCGTCGATGCCATGCCGCGAGGTGTGAACGAAGGTGACGCGGCCATCGTACAGGCTGCCCGGGTCTCTTACGGAGCCGGTACAAAGTCCGTGAGCGACGATCGGGCCCTCATTCGCTATCTCATGCGTCACAAGCACACCACACCGTTTGAGATGGTTGAATTTAAGTTTCATATTCGCGCCCCCATCTATGTGGCGCGTCAGTGGCTCCGTCACCGCACGGCCAGTGTGAACGAGCTGTCGGCCCGGTACTCCATCGTACACGACGACTTCTTCTTGCCTGACGAGCTCCGCAAGCAGGCCAACACACGTGGTCAGGGTGGGGAGGAGGCGTACGGTGATGGATCCTCGAACCTTCTGGCAAAGCAAAAGGCTTCGTGTGACCTCGCATTCCACACCTATGATGAGCTCATCAGCAAGGGCGTCTCCCGTGAACTGGCTCGGTCCCACTTGCCTCAGTGCACCTTTACTGAATTTTACTGGAAAATTGACCTTCATAACCTGCTTCACTTTCTGCAACTCCGCATCGATGATCACGCCCAAAAGGAAATCCGGGACCTGGCTGTGCAAGTATACGATTTGATCAAGCCCATGTGCCCTATGACGTGCGAAGCCTTTGAAGACTTTCGGCTCGGGTCCATCACCCTGAGCCGTCTTGAAGTCGAGGCTCTCAAATCGGGAAAGAGTGATATTTTGGGAAAGGGTGAGAATCAGGAGTTTAAGGAAAAGATTTCCAGAATTATGAATGAAGGTGAAGATTCCGGCAGCACTGCGTGAACAGGTTTGGCTGACATTCTGTGGGGATCGACTTTTCAAACACAAGTGCCTCGTGACGTGGTGTGAAAACGTCATGACGCCTTTTAATTTTCATGTGGGCCACAATCTGGCCGAAAGCAAAGGAGGAGCTACTGACATTAACAACTTGAGACCCATCTGCGCCAAGTGTAATATGTCAATGGGGGACGAGTACAGCATCGACGAGTTTTCTGCTTTATCGGCTCCTAAACAGGCACGGCACCTGTGGGAGTGTTTCAAGTACTCAGGAACTTCATCTTCTCCTGCGTCTTCACCTGAAAGAACATGAAAATAAAGACCATCAAGGGTAAGCTGCGGAGCTCACCGAGAGCCGAGTGCTCGTATCCGTACCAGCCTTCCATGGGGAATGGTATATTCTTGATGAAAATTCGAGCACCGTAGACTATGGCTGCCACGAGTCCAAACTGAACACAAACCTCGATGAAGGTTTGCCACTTTGGCTTTGTCTTGTCTAATTTTGGTGTAAAACTGTCAAGAATTCTGGAAACGACGAATGCAAAGACGAAGCAAATGACACCAACCCATGCAACTCCCAATGCCCGAATGAGATCGTGTGACATTGCTTACTTGTGTTAAAGAAAAAAGTCCTTTGGAAGTTTGGAGTGCAAGCTCCAAACCCAGCTCCAATAACATAATCGGTTAGTGTATCGGTCTTATGAAAATTGAATTTTCATGCAAGTGAGCCGAAAATCCGAGTTCGATCCTCGGTTGGAGCAGGAATCTTTGATTCCGTCGCGACTTCAAGTCGCTCAGGCTCTGTGGCGAAATTGGATATCGCGTGGGACTTCTATGAAAGAACGCAGTTCTTGAGTGGGACGGCATCCCGAGATTGCGGGTTCGACCCCCGCCAGAGTCAAATTATTATATATCTAAATATAAATGGCTTTTGTTCTAAGATTCGGCAAACCTCTTTCGATGTTGGTGGCCTGCGTCGCGTGCATGATTTGCAGCGGAACTCTGGGAGGGTACATCAATGATATTTATGTCAAGAAAACTGGAGAAAATGACAAAACAAAAGCAGAAAAGGGTTCTGCTATTGCATTTTCAGTCGTCATGTGTATTGCATTGATGATATATTTTGTTTTAGGTCTATTCATCTAGCATCAGTGTCCGAGTTGGTTAAGGAGGCAGACTTAAGTCCCAGTCACGTAGTGACTGTACTAAACGTGATCTGCTGCTCGTATGAGCGCGTGGGTTCGAACCCCACCTGATGCAAGGGAGTTAACTGAAAGTTAACTCGTGATTCGTAACGTTCCATAAAATCTATACATAGTAATAGATGGATTTTATGAAATGTATATGGGATTCTGACGGTATTGCCCATGTCACGCTCACGGTCAAAGACTATCCAGAATATGGCGTGACCCTGGACGACATCAAACCCATGATTCAGGAAATTCGTGAAAAGTCTTCAGGTATGATCATCAAGGCGGACTTGGCAGGTGCGGGTATTGTTTCGATAGACAGGTTTAAACTCATCGTGAAAATTGTCAGGGATGTGGTTGATTACACGCGCCATGACAACATCCTCAGACAAATTCAGTTTATAAATACAGGCTTTATCTTCAGGGCTATTTATGGTCCCATAAGTTTCGCCATTCCCAAATATTTCCGCGATATTGCTGTATTTTTATAAACCCTGCGCCTTTATAGATGGCTCAGGAAACAGTTTCCTGGCTCCGTTTCCAACCTGACGAGGACGCCAAGATCCTTTACGTTGACATTCTCGTCGGGAAACTCATAGAACTTCAGCCCAGCACCACGGAAGCCACGGACGCGTTTTGTCAGGGGCTTTACCCAGTTCTTGACCAAATTCAAGCGCTGTGTGTCCAGAACGGTTTCAAGCAAGTGTGTTCAGCGGACCTTCATGGTATTCGCGTCAGGTCTATCAAACCCATGATCATTATGCGTATGATATGGAATGTCTATGAGCATACCAAGAACTGTATTTTACTTCAAAATTGTCAAGTGTCTGGAGGGGGGCAGTTCTTCAACACGCTTGTCGGGGCGCTCCGAGGTCTCCTCCCACCATTCATGAGGAACCTCATCACGTTAATTCCAGACGAAAATTGTATAGACTCTCAAGTAGATGGATCAGATTCCGAAGGTGACTCATCAGATATGGTTTCAGGGGTGGAACAATTTACCTGAAAAATATCACCGTGACACTGAAAAGCTTTCAATTTTGAATCAAAATTGGGAACACGTGAAATGGGATGAACAATCCCTGAGAGCCGAGTGTGAAAAGTTCAGTCCAGAGGCTCTAGTAAAATTCGATGGATTCACGAACATGATTCAGAAGGTGGATTTCGGGAGGTATGTCGTTCTTCACAATTATGGAGGGGTGTCTGTCGACTGTGACGCGGAATGCCTCAGACCTCTCGACAAAATACCGGGCTTGGACAGATATGATATTATAGTAAGTAAAAATTCACTAAATAGGATGGAAAATAAAGTGGCTTCATTTGGCTTTGCAAAAGACTTGTTGATGTTTAATAACGCAACAATTGCATGCGCAAAAGAACACGCCCTCATGAAACAGTTTATTGAATTTTTGATCGAAAATGAATCATGGAATGAAGATGAGACACTCGATACACAGCTTCAAACAGGACCCCTTATCATGAGTATATTTTTCAATAAATATATTGACGACATTTTCATAGAAGATGCTGAAATATTTGAACCATGGGGTAATATTACGAAAAGAACAATTCTTAATCATAAATATGACCAGTCGTGGGTTTCACCTATGAAGGTTATGCCTCTTAAAATTTACGGGTTTATTAAGAACAATCTTATATTGGTTCTATTAACATGTATTGTAATTATCAAATTCTTTTTCATACGTAAAGTAGTGGAGAAGAGTCTTACATAAAAACACGAGACGCGAAATCCGCAAGATGACAGACCTCCTCGTGTTCTACCCCAAGGGAAAACACCTGTACATTGAATTCCTGGGGGCGAAATATATTGAGAATCAACCGAAGAATGCCATGGAGGCTTCTGAATTTTCACTCAAAATTAAGCCTGTAATTGACCAACTGGATGCTTACGTGGAGAAGCATGGGCTCAAGGAAATTATAGAGTTGAATCTCAAGGGGGTCCCAATTTCAAAACTAAATTCAGAGACGACCGTACACTTGCTCAAACTCGTGTCTGACATTCGTCCGGAAAAGGGTCTTCTTGAGAAGATCAAGATTACAAACTCGAACCCTATTTTCAATATGGTCTACAGGGGTGTTCGAGGGCGTCTCCCTGACCGCATCACGTCCATCGTCGAATTTGACAACGATGGTAAATTTTTTTAGCGCGTTAAATTAGGATGACGAAGACAGACGACGCTCGGTGGCATCCAGATGAGCAGGAGTTCCTGGCGAAGCTCGAGCAACAGTGTAACGTGTACACAGACTACCACAATAAAGACCACATTTATTACCAAAAATTGGCGTCAAAGTTCAATGTCCCTATCCTGATCGTGTCTGCCGTGAACGCCTTGACAGCCGTGGCCCTTAACTCTTTCATTGCCCAGGAATTCGTCAGTGTTCTGAACGCCGTTTTATCGGCGGGTACAGGAGTTCTTGGATCTATTCAATTGTACATGAAAATTAATGAAAAGATGACAAACTCTGTACGGGCCGCGACGCTCATGAAGCGTTTAGCCCTGAAAATTTCCAAGGAACTCAGTATCGCACCTGAAAACCGCGTCACCGACGGGCAGGCTTTCTTGGCCGATTGTTTCGCCGAGTTTAACACAGCGCTCGAACAAGGAAACCCTGTTGAAAAGAATTTACACAATCACCTGGCTTTCACGCCGATGCCCAAGAGGGAAAAACAGAGTCTTTTAGATGTCATAACCGGAACGCCGCGGAGAAACTCAATCACGGGCGACTTTAGTTCAAATGGAAGCCTTTCACGTCTTGGGGAGCCTCGCGCCAAAAAGCTTTGGGGTCTCGTTGAAAGAGCTCAAATAGACGCTCGTTCTCGTCCCGAATTAGCAACTCCTTTTCGTCAGAACGAATCATCCCCGGGGGGATCGACTCCAGAAGAACCGGATTTAGAGCTTGGAGCTCGGGGCTCCTGAGCTTGGCAACCTCGAAACCAATGTCTAGATCGAGTGGGAGGGACGGATCCTCCGTCTCTACCCGGATCCAATAGTGTTCACACGCCTCCTTAGTCTCTGGTATGACGCAAAAACCCTTGACCATTTCAGACCGTGTTCCCTGGTGGTCAAGGACTTTTTTGAGAATAGCTGCATGATGAACGACATTCCCTGATACATTGCGCAGTTTGAGGCGGAGAGCCAATCGCCGGAGTTCAACGTCCATACTTTTAGTATCTTTTTGTTTCTCTATATTATGAGTTGGTTTACAGGACTTTTAGTTGGAATTTTGGTGACAATTATACTCATTGTCGTCATAGCCAACGTAATTCCACCAGACCAGCCGCCACCTGTCGTGGTACCCGTCGCCGCCCCTTCTCCTGCTCCCGGCCCTTCGCCGAGTCCTGCACCGTCCCCGGGTCCAGCAGCCTTTTCACCGGCCACGAGTTTCGCGCCTGCACCGTCCCCGGGTCCGGCGGTCTTTTCACCGGCGCCAAGTCCGGCGGCGTCCCCGGGTCCAGCAGCCTTTTCACCGGCCACGAGCTTCGCGCCAGCACCAAGTCCGGTGGTGACCGGCAGTCCCAAGAAGGGGTTCGTCTATGATTTGAAAATAGATGGCGCCACAAACACTCAATTTAATCAGCAAATGCAGAGCCTGAACCTTGGATGGTACTATAACTGGGGCCTGACAGGGTCACCTGGTTTGAATCTGAAATTCACACCCATGTGTTGGGGAGCGCCCGACGCTGCAAAACTGTCCCAGATTCCAGCTGGGTCTACAGAGCTCTTGGCGTTCAACGAGCCCGATGGCAACAATAAAGGCGCCCAGTCGAATATGAGCATCGCTCAGATTGTAGAGCTATGGCCTACACTCAAAGCGACAGGTCTCAGGATAGGTTCTATTGCAGCTTACACGAGTCCTTTAGCCCCGTCATATACAGAGCCTCCTGGCCCACCAGAATCTGGACGTCTCACACCCGCGCAGGGTTCTTTAAGTACATCTTACTTTGATGCCCTCTGGACAGCCTTGAGTCAGGCGGGAATGACGCCTGATTTCATAGCTCTTCACTGGTACGCACCGCCTAACGCGACTGGATTTTTGAAATGGATTGACGATATCTACGCCAAATACCAGAAACCTATATGGATCACCGAGATGTGTCCCGCGGATTGGAGCGTGGGTAAGCCGGGTGGTCCGGCTTTTGAATCATTTTCAACGGCCGAAATTCAAACCTTTATGGACGCTGTTGTTGCTGGTATGAATTCCCGTAGTTATGTCGAACGTTTCAGTTGGAAGACCCGCCCCACGACTGACGTCAACATGGGCAATGGCGCACTGATAGCACTTGATGGTACTTTAACGCCCCTGGGTCAGCACTACGCAAGCCTTTAAAAAACTCCGACGCTCTATTAATATGGACCCAATTCTCACCCCTTCGACAGCCCGTTTCACAACTTTTCCCATCCGGTACTCCGACCTATGGGCACTTTACAAAAAGGCGATTGCAAGTTTCTGGACGGTCGAGGAGATTGATTTGGCGGCCGACCTCAAGGACTGGGACCGTCTGACTGATTCAGAACGCCACTTCATCAAGACGGTCCTGGCGTTCTTCGCCGCCTCAGACGGAATTGTCATGGAAAATATCGACATGAACTTTTCGAAGGATGTACAGATTTCAGAAGCTCGGGCGTTCTATGCGTATCAGTCATTTAACGAGTCTATTCACTCGGAGACGTATTCGCTTATGATTGACAAATTGGTCAGGGATCCGGAAGAGAAGGCGGGACTTTTCAGGGCTATAGAGATATCACCCGCTGTTAAACACAAGGCGGAATGGGCAATGCGATGGATGCACAGGGACTCGCCTTTTGCACAGCGGCTAGTAGCTTTCGCATGTGTGGAAGGAATCTTCTTCTCGGGGTCCTTCTGTTCTATTTTTTGGCTCAAAAAGCGGGGTCTCATGCCTGGTTTGTCGTTCAGCAATGAACTCATATCCCGCGACGAAGGTCTTCACCAGGAGTTTGCAGTGACCCTGTACCACAATTTACAGACTAAATTGGAAGACGAGACTATCAGGGACATTGTGAATGAGGCGATCGCAATTGAGAGTGAGTTTATCACAGAGGCTATTCCGTGTCAACTCATCGGTATGAACGCCAAGGAGATGCAAGAGTATATCCGGTTCGTGGCAAACCGGCTCTTGAAGCAATTGGGTTGTAAATTCACTCTGGACCACGCTGAGAATCCTTTCGACTGGATGGAGAACATCTCGTTGGAAGGAAAGACCAACTTCTTTGAGAAGAGGGTCGGCGATTATTCAAAGTTCTCGTCAGAAGGTGAAGTGAGATTTGACGAGGAGTTCTAGGCCGTCACGGAATAGACGAAACGGTCCTGCTGAAAGTGCTTGGTGTTCTGATCATCCTGGTCATCGCGGGTCTCGAACTTCAAGCCGCCGGCCATCAGGTACCCCGAACGCTTACCGAAGAGGGCACCCAAAACAGCCATGAGAATCACAAACACGAGACCATGGAGCAGAAGGCCCGGGACTGTGGGAACACCGATGGGATCGGCGACCCAGCTTCCGAGCTGGCGCGTCGTCCTGTACGACATGGGACTTGCCAGAGCTGCAAAGACCAATATGGCAAGAAGACTACTCATTTAATATGTTGTTACAAATTAAATGGAGGAAGGTGCCATTACGCTTTTTGTAATTTCACTTATTCTTTTTGTAGCTGCTGTGGCTGTTATACTATACAACGCAAGCATGGCACCCAGTCCCGTCCCTTTAACAAGCTCAGGAATTCCAAACCCAAATAGCACCATGATAGGCGCCAAGTGCCCCGTCGGGTGTACGTGCTTTCCGAACACGGACGCCACCTTACCTACAGACAAACCGACTCAGTTTTGCGGGTATCTGAGTAACGACACCATGTTCTCGTGTCCGGCTGAGTGTTGCCAACCAACGTGCATCAACCAGGATGTTCAGGGAATCGCACAGCGTTCCAGTGTTTAGGGTCACAGTCGCTGCGCGACTGGTTCAATTACACCGACCGCCATAGCACGTGTGATAGCACTCGTTGCCGTTGTCGCAGTACTCACCGGCCATTTTGGGACCGTAAAAGTTCGACTTGCGAACGATCAAAAGACGCATCAAAAAGCCCACGACGGCTATGAAAACAATTGCGTGAAGCACAAGGCCTGCGTTCGTTGGCAGGCCTTCTGCGTTCGCGACCCAACTTCCCAGGATCCCACGAACCGCCTTGTACGCGGCCGGGTTCGCAATGACCACGTAGGCCACAAAAGGGATCAGGTAATTGAGACTCATTTAATATTTAGGGGAGAGAATTTTGGAAGTCTGTTTACTGGTCGACGTCAAAGTCTCCTGGGTGCATGGCGAGTCCCTCGACACCGTGCCCGCGGGATACAACGTACTGAGTACCGACATCGCCGACACCCATGTTTCCGAGCTTCACAGTACCACCATATCCCGACTTCTTGGCGCCCCAGACCAGGCGCCACAGGAAGTGCGCGACGATGACGAATACCAGGGCGTGCAGAAGCAGACCCGCGGTTGTCGGCAGACCGTCGGCCGCCGCGACCCAGTTGCCCAGAACCGAGCGGGTCAGCTTGAAGGTGGCTGGGTTGGCCACCGCGAAAAACACGGCAAAAGGAACAGCCTTCTTCTTCAGATCAAAGTCCATTTGGTACTATTGTATGAGATTTTAAAACATTCCGTACCCTGAGGGCGGCTTCCATGCCGGTTTGGCACTCGAGCTCGAGGACTTGCCAGCACTACGCGCACCGCGTCTCTCGCGGTTTTCCTGGGCCTGTTCGTTGCGCCGCTTCTCTTCATTTTCAGCCTTCATTGCAGCTTTATGGGCTGCGATATTCTTGTTACGATTTCCAGTAAGTTTCCCTTTCACTTGGCGTCTTATTTCAAACCGTCCCTTGGTAGGCTGGGAAGCTATTGCGATATTCACGCGACGAATTAGGTTCTTCTGGGCATTTGTAAGCTCGTATTTGTTAAGTGAATTTACAGCCTGTTTCCAGTCAAGTTTATTTGGATATCTGCTTCCCCCAACCGGTATGAGCATATTTTTACTCAAAAAACTATATGCATTTATCGACGCCGTCCCTGGTTGTGTTCTCGTCAAGGTGTTTCGCGGGCGCGCACCCGTGAGTTTGAAATTTTCAAAGAAATTTGCCAAGGACTTTTTGGGCGCCATCTGTGCCACAAGCCCGGCCCGACGTCCGGTCAACGGTGCCGCGCCCATTTTTGAAGCCAGGACCGCCCTTCTCAAAGCGTTCCGAGCCTTTCTAGCCTTCTCAGCCGCCGCCTCGGCTAATTTCCGCGCCGCTTCTCGCTCTGCGGCATTTTTAGCTGCAGCGGCCGCTGCATTCGCTTCGGCTTGGGCGCGAGCAGCCTCTTCCGCCGCCTTTTTAGCCGCTGCGTTGTTCGCCGCCTTTTTAGCCGCTGCGTTGTTCGCCGCCTTTTTAGCCGCCGCCTCTTCCGCCGCCGCCGCTGCGTTGTTTGCCGCCTCTTCCGCCGCCGCATTGTTCGCCGCCTTTTTAGCCGCCGCGTTGTTCGCCGCATTGTTGTTATTCGAGCCCCCCGAGGGTTGTTGATTAGCGGGGGGCTTTACGGGTTTAAAGTACTCTGATGACGTATGATGCGATTAAGCGCTGCATTTACGTTAGCATTCTTGAGGTTCACACCTGCAGCCTGTGCTGCGTTGCGAACTTCCGCCAAGAGAGCATTCGCCTGATTACGGGTAGAAACCTCGCCCAGGAGTTTGTTATTCGCCGTCTTTGCGAGAGCCGCATTGAGCCGAGAACGGTTCGTGACGTTCGTACCAGCCTTGGGTGGCAGACGAGACTCGTGATTCATAATGCGAGTGATGGCGGCGTTTACGTTCTTGTTCTCGAGGTTCACACCCGCGTCGGCGGCCGCTTTCTTCAATTCTTGTAACAGAGCCGCTGATTTATTGCGATTGTTAATATTACTCTGGAGTTTCTGATTAGTGGTCTTGGCGATAACGATATTTAGAGCAGATCTGTTGGGAGGCGGTGGGCGTGCCACGGTGCCATTCAGTTTTGCTTTCGCATTCATGAGCAAATCATATTGCCGGCTCGTGGCGTTGAGAGTTGGAAGCTTGGCATTTATGGCTGCGCGAAGCTTCGCCTTGTTATTTGCTGAAAGATTCTTGTTCGCTTCGGCTGCCAGCGAATTGGCATTCATTTTTGTGTAGTTCAAAGGAGGGACGGCCGCGTTCAGAAGAGCGGCACCCTTATTGTATTTCTTAATGAAATTGACTATTGCCCGGTTCATGGCATTGCGCTGAGACGCAGTCATCATCATCGCATTTTTCTGATTTTCTGGGATTGTAGTGTTGTTGCGAATTTTACGCAGGGCATTCACAAGACTTCTCACTTGTGTGTTCAAAGTCTTGATGTTGTTCGGTGAAAAATTCAAGTTTGTTTTAAGCACCACCGGTGCCGCTCCTCGCCGAAATCTGGAAAAAAATCCATTCGCCATGTCTTACTGAGTGCCGAGAAAAAAGACCCAAACAGGGCTTAAGGACCTGAAGCCCTAATACAGTAGAACAAAGCAAATGGCCACTCTCCAGATGTTCAGCTCCTTCGATGCCTCCAACGTCACTTTCTCGGATGTGCGCAAGAACGCCAAGGGTGGCAAGGCGGTCTATCTGAACGCAGCGGGTGGTGGCAAGCTAATTTTCCAGCTTCCTCAGCTCCGTGCGCCTTTCGGTCTGAGCGAGTACAAGGATGAGGCTTCGGGTCGCGTGAGCTACACGCTTCCCCTGAGCCTCGACAAGCCTGAGGTCTTGGAGGCGTTTTCCAAGCTGGATGCCCGTGTGCTCGACTACATCACCGAGCATTCCGAGGAGCTTCTGGGTAAGAAGATGAGCCGCGAGGTTATCTCCGAGGGCATGTACAAGTCGCCGGTCAAGCCGAGCACCAAGGAGGGGTACGCGCCTATCCTCAACCTGAAGGTTATCACCGATCTGAAGACGGGTGGCGTGGCCACCGAGGCGTACAACGCACAGCGCCAGTCTGTGCCTCTGAACAGCCTGGAGAAGGGTCAGGCGCTGAGCGCCATCGTCGAGATCAACCAGATTTGGCGCACTCCAGCTGGCGTCGGTATCTCGATCCGCGTCCACCAGGTGATGTTCGCACCGACCAACAAGCTGAAGCCCTGCGCTTTTCTTGCCCCAGCTGACGAGCCCGTCTCCGACAAGGGATCCGACGCTGGCGAGATTGAGTACGAGACCGACCCCGATGCGGAGTAGCCCCAGTTCCGTAGGAGGACCTCCGGTCCGACGGGAAACCATAGGTTTCCCTAGACTTGTGAACCCCGCGGCGCACAAGTCCTACGGACTTGGCCGGATCCCAGACTTTGAACTCTAATAAAATATGTGTAATAGATATAAATGAGCTGGATAAATTCCAGACAATTTACAATTTCTAACCGTAATGGTCGTCACTATGTGTTTCGTCGAAACAACGCCGGTAACACAGAGATTAACATTCCCGCCAATATCGTCAGCAAGGGTCAGGCTGTCGCATGGCTTAAGGCCCACCCGAACAAGGTGGCCAATCCTACGCGTTACAAAGCCAAGGGCGCGCGCGGCGCGGCCAAGCCACAAGAAAAGAATAATAACACTATACTTGTTCCTTATGTAAATCAAAAAGGAATAAAGTTTTACCGGCGCGTCAAGAGGGCCAACTACAAACCACCTCCACCTGCTCCCAAGTATTACCCGGGGCGGAAAACACCTCCAGGTGGCTGGAGGTACCCGGCGCCCAAGTTGGCTCCTTTCACAAAGATGCCCAACATAATCCCCAAGAACGAGTGGGCCATGACGTGTGACCAGCTCAAAGCATCGCTCGATTCCATGAAGCCGATAGGCAAGGGCCGTCAGGGTATAGTGTTCACGGCCAAGCAGATCGGCGGTAACAAACGGCCTTTCGCTGTGAAGGTGGCCCCTCGCGATCTCGCCGCCTCGAAGCGTGGCGAGCCCCAACCCGTCGACATAGAATTCAAGATTCAGGACGCCGTTCAAATTTACACACCCAATGTCGTGCGCGTCTACAAGAACATGCGCTGTGAAAACTTCATCCCGCCGGCTCAAATGAATATGCCTAACGTTCAGAATTCTACCCATTACGACAAGTCGAAGCAGGGCATCCTCCTCATGGAATACGCCACCGGTGGTTCACTCGATTCTTGGATGAAAAAGCAGACCAAGGTTGATGACGCGACTATGGCTAAAATCATCTCAGACATCCTTACGGCCCTTTTTAATATTCAATTTAGACAACCTGATTTCAGACACAACGATCTTCACATGCAGAATGTGTTTGTCGCGGAGCGCGGCTTCCTCATAGGTGACTTTGGATGGGCCCGTCTGAAAAAGTCCGGTACCAATCCTGCTGTGAACACGGCCAACGGCACCAAGACGGCGGCATTCTGGGGCGTGGGCCCCAAAACTGATGAGCGCTATGACCATCACCTATTTCTGAATGAATTACTCGATTGGGCCATGAGGCACGAGCCAGCTTCGCACCCCAAGGCCATAGAGTTTTTGAAGATGGCCGTGCCACCCGGGTACCGTGGTGCCACGGATACGCACGTCTCGGAGTGGCGGCTCAAGTATGGGGACCCGTGCCCAGGTCTGCCTTCACTGGCTCAAGTTCTGAATCACCCATTCTTGTCTGGAAAGCGCGTGACGTCACTCAACCTCAAGGCGGCCAAGGCGGCGCTCAAGCCAGTCAAGGTCAAGCGCATTTCGTCTCTGGAATTGCAAAAGGCCAAGGCGAAGCTCAAGTCCAAGAATCTGCGCAAGCCCGTGCGTTTCATCACGAGTCTGCAGCTGAGAAAGGCCAAAGAGAAGCTCAAGATGGTGGCCCGTCCCAAACCCAAGCCGCGCATCACAGGCTACAACCTGCGCGCGGCCAAGGCGAAGCTGAAGGCCATCGCCCGTCCACGCCTGCCGAGCCCACTGAGTCCCCTGAGCCCGCCCAAGAAGAAGGTGGCGCTCCCCAAGGGCCTATTAAAGAGCAATAAATTCAACAAATTGGTGGAGAAAATATGGAAGAATGCAGGTTCTGCATCAGGTGCTAATTTCCAAAACGCATGGAACAGTTCTAGATTGAAGGCGATCAAAGTTATCGAGAATCGTCTGCGCGACAACAAGCCGGCCTTCACCCCCAGCCCACCCAAGGCGAAGGCGCCGAGCCCAGTAAAGCCCAAGGCCAAGAGCCCGCCCAAGGCCAAGCCCAAGGCTCCCAGCCCAGTGCGCCGCCCCAACTACAAACTGAGTCCCAGTTCAGGAAGGGCCAAGATCAAGTCCAAGAATACGGGTCGGTGGGTCTATGTCAACATTCACTATTCTATGGATGAATTGAAAAGACTGGCGGCGAATTTGAGCGTGAACATCAAGGGTCTCCGTTCAAAGGCGAATATTGCCAAGAAACTTTTTGGTTAGTAATATAAATGATGAAACGCAAGGACATGTTGATCGTCGCCCTGCTGATAGCCCTCGTGTTTCTGCTGGCCACCAAGATTGTGTCGTTCGGAGACGCACTGACCCCTCCAGACAAGGGCAACATCATCGTGTACGGCTCCAAGGCGTGCCCGTGGTGCGTCAAGCAGGAGAAGTACCTGATTGACAACGGCCTCCCGTACACGTTCGTGGATTGCAAGCAGGGCAACTGCCCCGACTTTGTGTCCGGTTTCCCGACCCTGCTGGTGGACAACGTCGTGAAGGTGGGCTACAACGAGGTCTAAATGTGAACAGGTTTTTTGAACAAAATCCAAAACCCATCCCACAGAAACAAAGCTATTGAAAAGCTTTTTATAAACAGGTCGTCGTATTCGTGCCCTTTTCGGGCAAGAATAGGACTGACGATGAATACGGCTGCGAATCTTCCCGGCTGGTCTCCGAGCGGCGAAGCCGCGAGCCGGTGCACGGCACCGCCGGCCTTAACAAAGACACTGATGGGTTCGTGTAGCGGTCGTGCTAGCCAGAGTTTTCAGGAGGGTGTTCATTTATTAAATTAATATTCACAAATATTAAATGTCTGATCCGTGGAAGCCTGCGAATAACAACTTGCGTAATAACGGCAAGGTTGGCTACGTCCCCACGAGACGTCAGAATAACCGTGGCCCCAACTTTATCAGGACCTATACTCGCGTTGTGAAGGGTGCGAATGGTAAATGGAGCGTCGCTCCCGGTACAAAGGTGGGGGACTTTTACAAGACCAAGAACGGCACGAACTTCAACAAACTCACAAAGCTGTACGGAGGGTTCATGCCTATCCAGACGAACCTTAAATGGTCGACCCTACCGAGAAACGCCGCGAGACGCGTTGCGTACGTGTACAATGAAGGGGTGGGCCTGAGACCCAATATTAATTAGTTTCCCACATGTGCCTTTCCCAATCGGTGTCGAGGGGCTCCTTGTAGACCCACGAAGACTTCTTGGGTCGGCGGAAAAACCAACACATTCTTTTTGTAAAATAAGCAAGTCTACGCCTTAAACGCACGAACCTTTTTCATACCAAGAATGGTCCGTTTCACACCCACCTCTATCATGGGTCTTATGTGGAAGGACTATTGGAACCAAAATGAGCTAAGTTCAAAGGAACCTGAAGAAATTCAGAAAGAGTACGAGAAGTTCTGTCGGCGCTACAAGATTAACGCGCCGTGTTGGGAGCCTATCGGACCTTATCCGGTTCCAACTATTAGTTAAACAAGGAGCGCATTGTTTAACTAATGGCATTCAATGCAGACACCGAGACCCTCAAAGTCCTTTCGTACACCGCCATCTTCGACAAACGTTCACGAATGTCCGGGCGCGTCGCGTCGGCCATCCTATACGCCGTAATCCGCGCGGGTGATATTATTGACTGGTGGTTTCCAGTTAAGGACGCGAGCCATTGAAAAGTCAATGGAATACGAAGCCACTGAGATGGTTGAAATCATGGAAAAGTTGATTGCGCAAGACGACGCCGACACGGCATGGAACATACAGGGTGAATTCTGTAGGATCTTCAACGCTCAACCACCAAATTCACCCGAGCGTAAGGTTATGGCGGCGATTAGGGAAAAGGCTATGCTCAAGTGGCATTAAACTCACGCACCCTCAAGGCCCTCTTAATTTCGTACAACGACGAGGGCGTCATAAGCGCTGAAAAGTGGAAGAAGATGCTCGAGCCTTATACAATAAAATCAAAAAAGAGTACAAACGGATGGTGGATCGCAACGGCGAATCGGGTGAGATCCTGTACCTCGTCAAGAAACGATCTTAGAGAAGAATGGTGTATAAAAAAGAAGTAAAATGATTTACGTCATACGAAGTCTCGACGGATGCAACTTTGTATACGTCGAGACGCGCGAGAAGGCGATACGCATATGTGCGGATCTACCAGACTTGTTTACTTGGGAACCTCTTGAACTATTTAGCACTTGAAAGCAGCCACGGCCACCGCCAGCAGGAAGGTGTGCCACAGGGTGTCCACCGGCTTGAGCACGCTGATGTGCTTCACCAGCGACTGGTTCCACAGGAACCGCAGGAGAACGGTCAGGATGATGATGTAAATAGCGAACACAATCAGGTTATACAAAATCTCCTTCTGGTTACGGGACTGGAGAATATTGAGCATCTTTATTATTGACAAAGAAAAAAGTTGTTAACAATAAGATGAAGACCCGGAAGGTTGTTCGGGTCAAGAAGGTGGCGACCCGTGGCGCGCCAAATCCATGGGCACCAAAGTACACGTGGGCACCCTGGGGGACGAACGGGGTCGTCCACGACAACTGCTACGACTATGCGTTTGGTTCGTACTCGTCAAAGCGCACGTCGAAGAGCGTACCTGGAAATAGAAGCAAAATATCGTCAAACGGTCTGACGTTCACCACCTGCGCAGGCATCGCCAAGCGTGTCCTGGCCGACAACCCCGGGAACGTGTATCTTATGCGCAACCCTAACGCAAAACCCAGACCAGGGTTTTATAAGGTTATGTGTTTCGTGGCGCCCTCGAACGACTTTGGCGATTCCACTGGGGATTTCCACTGGTACAAGGAGATTAGCGCTGTCCGGTACAAGATCCGCGCCGGGGATACGGTTGCTGGTCTCGCCAAGTTTTTCCGAGTCACTCCGCGTGTGATTCTGGCGGCGCTGGCCAAGGGGCGAGTTGGATCGGGTGCCAATAACGGGCGTATAGCAAATAAGAACACTGATCTGTACGTCCTCGGGCGATACAACGACATGGCTCTCAAGATGTCCCAAAGGTCTTTAAAATCTCCTGATGCCCTTAGGGTCCTCAAGAAGTACAACGCTCAATCGAACAATACACGTCTGACTCCTGGGAAAGTGATTGATTTTCCAGTAAAATTATGGAGCCACAAGACGGGGTGGGCTGGTGGCCCCCTTTTGATCGATGCGTCGGGTAAGACGATCTCCGACCCCCGCAAGGCCAATAGAAGCTACAAGCCTGGTTTCCACTACACCAAGTTTTGCTCGGCTTACGGCGTTCGCAGGGGTTTCGCCAAGACTGGAGCGAATAATAACCGCAATGGCTCTAAAAATTCTCAGGTGGGGCTGGTAAACCGAGTTCTCTGAGAATATTATGAAGAATCTCCCCGGGTTCTATATCAAAGTGTATATCAGATAGGAACCTCCCATGATTTGGTACGAGATCTCGAAACTGGATACCAAACCCATCAACAATACTCGAGATATTAGCCGTTTCAAAGTCTGTGATATTTCTTAAAGAATCACTTGATCGCTCGATGATGAGCCGACACTTGTACGTCGGCGCGTCAAAGGGTTCGCGGCACATAGGACACGTGGGCGTCTCCTGACATGTCAATTTCCAGCGATTCAGACACCGTTCATGGAATTCGTGCCCGCAATCGAGTTTGCGTGTGTTGCTTTGACCCCCCATGGCGGCAAGACAGACTGCACATTGTGTACCCCTGTGTTGCCAGCATCTTTCCTGACCCTCGCGTAAAATTGTTTTACACGATCCCCCTGTGAGGGTTTGGGAACCACATCTTCGGGGGTCGGCCATTATTGTAAACCTGTATTACTTTTTAGCGGGACCTACGCGCCTCGAGAACTCGGACCTCATCTTGAAGGGTCCGAACTGCTTCACGGTACTTTTCACGTATGTTTTCCTCGACGTTCTTCCGAAACACGACGATGGGGTCGTCGTCCTGTTCCATGCGGCACTGAGGGCACTCTATGCTCGTCTCGAACCATTTCATGATGCATTTTGCATGAAAAATATGCTTGCACTTGAGTTTCTTGTCGGTCCGTTTAGTCTCTTCAAGACAGACGGCACATGTGTTGGAAAGGTGGGCACGGCACATGCCGTTCTCGACCGCTTTTTGCTTGCACTTGGTCCCGTTCCTGGTCAATGCGGCGCAATTCATGGTCTGATATGATCCTACAGATTTCTTTGTGAATTTCCTCAACGCTCCTGTTGGCGTTCACAATATATACTTGACACGGCACATTCTTGATGAGATTCTGATATTCCTCAGCAAGTTCGCTCCAGTACTCTTTCGTAACCCCTGAATCACCCGCCTGGTGCCGAGCCTGGATGTGCTCCCATGCTAGCTCAGGGGTTTTTGAAAGGAAAATGTAGAGGTCCGGTAACCACGAATATTGTTCATAAAATTTAGAGTATGTAGCATCCTCCTCTTGCGTCACGAGACCCTTTTTGAGCAGTACGGGCCAAAAGACCCACCTGGAACTGAGGAGTGACCGTTCATACACGACCGTATCCCGAGTCCTGAGAGGCCTGAGTGTCTGAAGAATTACCATGTGAAAATAGAACGCCCACCGGCTTGGATCCTTATAAAATTCCTCGAGAGGCCAATCATCAATGGGCTCCCGGCGAACTTTGTACCCGATTTTTTCAAGTAAATCGAGTTGGGTCGTTTTTCCTGACCCGATATTGCCATCAATCACAACCTTCATAAATCATAAAGGAGTCTTTTCTTTAGTTCAAGCACCCTGGCACTGAGCCTTGCAGTAAGACTCGCCACCCGGCTGAGACCCGACCCATTCAGCGCCTCTATAGAGGGTGCAAGAATTTCCCATTCTTTCAAAATGGGTGCAATCGGACGTGGCGTCGCACGAAGACTTGCACGTGTTCACATCACCCGTCACCGTCTTGATCGTCTTTGCTGCACGACCCGAATCGCCTCTGTAAGCAACTGTGTTGGGGGTCAATCTGTAGGTTGAAGCCGCCGCCGGTGGGGGTGGCTTGGCAAGCGGTGCAGCCGCGACGGCGCTCGGGGTTCCTGCGGGAGGTGCGGGAACAGGGGCTGCGCGTGCAGGGGAGGGCGCAGCGGGGGCTGGGGCGGCCACGGGGGCTGGGGCGCCAGCTGCCGTCGAACAATCCGACCCGAAACTGGGGCACGAGACGTTCGTGTAATACACGCCAAGAACGGTTGATAAAATTACAGCGACGACGCATATCAGGACACCGACGATGACGACCTTGCTAGGCATTTATTATTTGATGATATTTTATTCATTTTCCACAAGGACGACCACCTGGCCATTACGGCACGCGGCATTCTTCACGGGCAGGCTGAACGCCTCGGGGCCCTTCTCCTGAAGGAGAGAGCGGTACTTGTAGTTGTCCTGGAAAGCCACCTTATTTTCAGCCATAATCTGGTCGTTCAGAATGCGGGACGAAGTGAACTCGGTAAGGCACCGGCCATCGGCCATGCCATAGCGCTGAGACATTTACTAGTTGATTACATTTTATTTAGAACTCGTCCCCACTCTTCAAAGCTTGCACCCATGATGTTGTCGAACAACTCGGGAACGGCGACCGGCTTGACCAACACGTCGGTCGTGACAATTCGGTTGATCGTCTCGTAAGCCCCCGCAATCTCGTCCAACGTCTGAGCCCCAGTGACGATAATCTTGCCCGTGCTGAAAATGCTGGCGGTCACCTGCTTCTGTTCCGGCTTGGGGCTGAACTTCACCTTGACGGCACTGTACCTGTCAGGGTCGAAGGTCACCTTGAACCGCTTGTCCTGTGAAAACTTCTGAATCACCTTGTTCAAATTGACAGATGCGTTGAGCGAAAAGTTGGTGTTGATCATTTTTATGCTCGCGTCTTCCGTCGGCGGAAGCTCTTCCAAATCGAGAACCACCTTCAAAATAAAGGCGAGCTGTTTTAGGATGCGCTTACAGTCAAACAGGTCGGAACACCCCGCAACCTGAATAGACCCATTAGGAAAGAGCTTGATGCTTTTGCGAGAATACACGTCCTCGTAGCCAATTGTAACCTGGTTGTAAAATGCCGTGTCTTTCATCTTCCACTCGAATCCCCGGAAGCGAGACCCACTTCTCCGAACCGTGAGCGATCCGAGCTTGGCGAAGTTCTCTCTAAATTTCTTCAAGTCAATTTCCTGAAGAAATTTGGAACACATGGTGATCGTCGTGATTCGAACCCACGATGGTTGGGGCCGCGTGAGGTCGCGCACGAGTTCACCGCGAATTGCATTCAGATCCCGAATGTACTGGAACGTGGCGGCGGTCATTTTTCTTTACATTCCTCAAGCCCGCCGACTCTTTAACCCTGGGAGGACACGTTTTTTAGGAGGGACTCCGTCCCGACTCGAGACCATAGGTCTCTCGCCCGTGTCCCGGGGTCGGGGTGCTTCGCACCCCTCACCCACGTTTTTTTGCCGCGCCCCTGACAATCTTCGCAAAAGGCGTGCGAAGGATATTCGCCTTGAGAACCTTCTTGTAGTACGCCTTGAGCTTCTCATCGTTCGGGTGGATATTGTGAGTCTTTGTCACGTTATGCGCCATCAGAGAAATCAAACGCTGTTTCTTGACAGCGCTAATCACGCGATTCAGCTCGGCAATACGAGGCTTGAGAACTTTGGCGCGGCGAGACCGCGACTTGCGCTTCCGCGTCGCGTGCGTCTGCGACATGGTATTCAGACCCTCTAGAACATTCACGGCGTTATTTGGCCCACCGAGTTTCTGGACGGCATTCACGGCTGCAGGGCTAGCGCCCTTGACGGTTATAGCAATTGTGGAATTGCCACCAGACTCGTTCAGAGCCTCGGCAGCCTTGGCGATTTCAGGCGCGCCTCCTGGAACTTGTACGACGGTGTTCATAGCACTATTCACACCCCCTGCATTGTTGATTGCCGTTTGCTGATTCGTCGGCAGGGGTGGCGGTGGTGGCGCGCCTCCGTTCCCTGCACCACCTCCGTACCCGCCTGCACCCCCGCCTCCGTTCCCTGCACCACCTCCGTACCCGCCTGCACCCCCGCCTCCGTTTCCAGATCCTGCCCCCCCGCCGGCGCCGGAACCGCCGATGCGTGCAGCGCGCCGGCGCCGTATGAGGTTCAGAAGCTCACGCTGTTTCTCCGAGTTATTTACCCGTCTGGAATAATTGGTGTTGCTCTCGCCGTACCGGCGGGAAATCACCTCACGGCGCTCACCACGACGGGGAGTCTCGTTCGCGGTGGTCCGTGCGAACCGACGACGCTGTTCCTCGAACGCGCGACGAATATTCTCATTTGGAACGCTTCCCAAATTTGAACGCAAATTCGAAAGCTCCCGCTTGTTCCGGGTCTCGCGAACGTCGTTGACGACCATGCTCGACGCATTGCGGCGGCCGTTGTAGTTGCGTGGAAGCAGACGAAGGAGATCCCCGAGCTTACGAGCACGGCGCGAACGACTATATTCGTATTTTACATCTCTGAGCTCCTTTTCAATAGCTTTCCGAAGAGCATCCATAATAACTGGCCGATTTTGCGGGTACTCGCGCAGAGCCTTGATAAGTTCGCGCGTGCTCATCTTCGTGTAGTTACGTGCAGTGTTCGACGGAGGCGCTGCCCCGGGCGCTGGCGCCGCACCTGGGACGGCGGCACCCACGTTCTTGTACCAACCCGTCTTTTTGTTGCGAGTTGTCAAGACGTATCCAGACGCGGGAGGCTTCTGATTATATGTATTTCTTCCCTGATTATTGACGCCCGTTTTTACAGGCTCGATAAAGTTCGGTTGAGATGCGGGACCATAAACCGGCATCTTATCTTTAGGAGAGAAAATTCCCGACCATGGCCACCTGAACATTTGTTTCAGTTTATCTATGAGACTCTGGTGTTCTGGGCCTAGAGTTTCGACCGCTGCAGTGACAACTGGCCGCGGAACACGAACGCTATTCTGTATCAATTTTGTAATGGCATCCGCCACATTATTCGCATTTGCCTGTTTGATAACTTGAACAGCCGTCTTTGACTTTCCACCCACCACGAGGGTCGGGATGGCCGCGACCGTTACGTTCGATGGGAGTTTTACACTATTTTTAATTAATTTTGTAATGGCATTTGCCACATCACTTGTTGGGGCGGCTTGCACGACCGCCACAGCCACCTTGGAATTTTTACCAATCGCCCCCTTGATAATTGCGACGATACCCGGCACAATATTCCTATTTTGTTTTAAATTTGCGAGACCCTGTTTAGGGTTGACATGTGTTTGAATGATGGCGATTATTCGCTGAACAAGCGCATCGTTATTCGACATGACCTATTAGAGCCCGAGGAAAAATTCGTGTCCTGTCCACGCCAAGAACCGGTGAGACCCTAGGCCATTCAACCAAAACCAAATGGCCCTTCGCACCCGTCTCATTTCGCCCTACCAACACGACGGCGTCAAATGGCTAGTTGCGCGCGAGCTGTCCCCTTCACTACCAGGTGGCTTTTTATGTGACGAAATGGGTCTGGGCAAGACTGTCCAGCTCATCGCCACTATGCTCGCCAACCCAAAGCCGCGCACGCTAGTCCTGGTGCCCAAATCCATAGTGGGTCAGTGGTGTGAGGAAGTGCGCCGGTTTGCACCCAGTTTGCGTGTGGGCACTTTCGACGGCCCCAAGCGGTCCCTTCCTGAAGGTGCCCTGCCGCACATCACAGTGGCCCCCTATTCCGTGCTGCCGGAACGCAAGGGGTCTCCCTCGTGCCCCCTGCTGCGCATCGGCTGGGACCGCGTCATCCTGGACGAGGGCCATGAAATTCGCAACCGCAAGAGCAAGACGCACATTGCGTGTCTGGCTTTGCGCACCCAGATCCGCTGGGTCGTATCTGGCACGCCCGTCTTCAACTCAATGAAGGACTTCGTGGCGCTGTCTGCTTTCCTGGGAATTCCACGCGACCAAGTTCAGGGGTACACTGACCAGATTCGTCAGACGTACGTGCTACGCCGTACAAAGGCTGACGTGGCTCAGCACAACCGGCGCCTGGAGCTCCCGCCTTGTGATTTCGAAAACGTCGAGCTGGAAATGTATCCAGAGGAGGCGGATCTGTACCGTGACGTGTTCGACACTGGGCACGAAATCGTCAAGCACATTTTCCGCTCTGGAAATGTCGCCATGCACCAGATGGAGCTCCTGGAGTGCCTCCTGCGCGTGCGGCAGGTGATGGCCTGGCCTCAGCTGTACCTGGACGGCCTAGCGGTCAAGAATGACGTGGATCCTGAGATCTGGACCGGGCGGTCGCGCAAAATGGAGACGCTACTTGAGTCCATCAAATCGCATTCCAAAGAAAAGACACTGATATTCACCCAGTGGATGGGTGAGATGGATCGGATACAGGAGCTCCTCCACGAGGCGGACATCCCAGTGTTTCGGATAGACGGCTCGGTTTCCAAGGAGCTACGGGAGGAGCGCATCGCCGCCTTTAAAGAAGAGGTGCACGGCCAAGCCGCCCCCGTCTTCCTCATCCAGGTCAAGGCGGGTGGCGTCGGCCTCAACTTGCAAGAAGCGACGCGCATCTACATCACCGCGCCCACCTGGAATCCCGCTACGGAGCTCCAGGCGATCGGCCGTGCTCACCGCACGGGGCAGACCCAAAAAGTGGTCGTACGGCGATTCATCTACGTGGGCCAGGACGGCCCCGAACCGCTCCATAGCGTCGAGCAGAGCATCATGCAGTTGCAGGAGGGCAAGGCCAAGGTGTGCGCGCAGGTCCTGAACGACCCGCGCCTAGAGACTCTGGTGCCGAACGCGCCCAAGACGACCAAGATCAATATCCAGACTTTGCGCAAGATTTTCGCTGTGTAATCAAACGCCCCTTCTACTAACCTAGTCCCAGTCCAAAAAAAAATAAACGCAGAAAGTAAATGACCGTCGGCAGCCGCGCCCAAGTGTACCACGGCAACGCCACCGAGACTGCAGGTGGCCTCAAGAAGAAGGACCTGAAAATGAAGGACGGTGAGATTGTGTCCAAGAAGAAGGCCAAGGATGCCAAGGCCAATCCCTGGATAAAGGCGGTCTCAAAGGCCAAGAAGGAGCTGGGCATCAAGGGCTTTGCGCTGGTTCAGGGGCCTCTGCTGGCCAAGGCTCGTGAGATTTATTCCAAGTAGATAATAAAAATGCAGACCGTTCTTGGTCTCAGATATTCCACGAGTGAATCAATTTTGAATAAAATTCTGAAAAAGTCCAAGACTATGACAAAAAAGCGCAAGTCCCCTTCGGTAAAGAAAACTCACAAGTCGGTTCGGGTGTCGGTTCGTAGATCTCCTCGGTAAGCATCTTCACCTGATAGGTCCTGATAGTCAGGCCCCAATTTCCATTGAAAAAATACGTCGAGTCAATGTCGATGAGACACGACACCTCTTGACCTCTAAACAGACCCTCCTTCACTTCAGGGTTGATCTGTTTTGAATCCTTGTCGAAAATATAGACCGAATCATCAATCTTGAGTCTAAGAGTCTCTCCGCGTAGGTTACTACTGAACGTCTCCACAGCTGGGCACAGCTGCGCCTCGAGTTGGCGCCACCACTGGATGAAATCTGGGTCGGAAATTCCCACCTGAAAACTCTTGTAAGAACTCACACCCCACTGACACATACCGCGCGGAATCTGGAACCTCAGAGGACCACCCTTGTACTTGAAACGAGTCCGGTCTTTGGTCAGAGGAACCGTCTCAATCTGACTTGGAACTATATCGAACCAAAAGACCATTCTAAATAAAATGTCTATTAGTTTTAAGCTATAATGCCCCATACGATAAAGGGCCAGACGCCGCGGGAGTACCGCCCGAGTGCAACGCGCCGCCCCTCAGGGTTGTCGCCAATCAATGAGAGATCAAACGCGCAAAAACGCTGGAACAAGCTCCGTCAGGCTGTGAAGCCCGCTTCACAGGCTATGCGCAACCTTCGCGCCCAGGAAGCCGCGGCAAAGAGCCGTAACGCCAAGTTGCTGCGTCTCGTCACGAATCTCAACAGGAACTGGGTGAAGGCGACGGCAACCCACGAGGCCCAAAAGAAGCGCCTTCACAACCAAGCCAAGGCTATGAACGCCCTTCGCGATCCAAATTACGTAAACGCCCAAAGTTCGGCGTTAAAAATTTACAAAAAGCATTTAGCCGCGCTTCACATCGCTAGAAATATGGTGGTGAGCGAGCTCATCCGAAATTCTACGAGCTCACAGATCCGCCGCAATCTCTACGCAATGGGTATTGAACGCGGTCGTTACGGCACGTCACAAAACAACTGGCAAAACTGGACGAATAAGCTGTGGCACCTGACTGAACTGAAAAATAAGGGGAAGCAGTTTTTAAAATCGGCGTCACGTGCTTGAAGAATAGTTCAAGACCCGGGCCAGACCCGACCCCTTGAGCAGAACCCGCAAATCAGTAACCCAAGGATCACGACTAATATATGACTGGAAAGTACCGTTGGGTGAAATTATCTCGACAATATGCTTATCCTCTGTATCATTAAAGACCCATAGACCGGCTGTATGATAGTTTAATTCTATAGGTCTCCTAATGATATGAGATCCCGGTGCACGAAAATTGTAAAGGGATTTTGTTTCTAAATTATAAATGAGCCCGTCATGGGACTTGAGGAGCCACCATAACCTCCAAGCTTTTGCTTCATTAATTTTCTTTGGTGCAATTTTGAAACATAATTGAACATCGATCGAAGGTTCGGACCATTCAATTATTTTTCGAACCAATTCTGTTGGTAAATTCTTCCATATTGTTGGATCCATTACCTACTTTCTTTTACAGTTTTTAAATGGTGCACAACTTGAACGCATAGTAAACCCTTTTATAGGGCCCAAAAGACACCGAAGTTTACTGAATTTACGAGGTAAATTAAAGACCTTTTTGTTCGACTTCCTCACGCACTTTTTGTTCTTCGGCCCAGACCGGCAACAATTTTTCATCTTAAATTTAGCTTGGAAATTAACCTGAACACATCACACAAGACTCGGGGTTTTCACGGGAACACGCGAGCACCTCTTCAGCAGTTGGCTTCTGTGCAACTGGGACCGTCACCTGCTGCGCCTTGGCCTTTGGGCGCGTTCGCAGGTAGTACATACCCGTCTTGAGCCCCTTCTTCCAGCCGTACATATGCATGCTCGAAAGCTTCGCGGCTGTCGGGCTCTCCATGAAAATGTTGAGACTCTGAGACTGGTCGATGAAAGCGCCGCGGTCCGCCGCCATATCGATCAAGCTCTTTTGTGGAATCTCCCATACGGTCCGGTAAATCTCCTTGAGACGCGCGGGAATGTCGAGACTCTGGACCGAGCCTCCGTGACGCACAATCTCCGTCTTCATGGCTGGGGACCAGAGACCGAGCGCCTCGAGGTCCTTGACGAGGTGCTTGTTGACAACCACAAACTCACCCGCGAGGGTCCGACGCAGGTAGATGTTGGTCGTGTACGGCTCGAACGCCTCGTTGTTCCCCATGATTTGTGCGGTTGACGCGGTCGGCATCGGTGCCACGAGCAGTGAATTGCGGAGACCGTGTGTTTTGATGTCCTCTCTGAGAATCTCAAAATTGAAGTCCGGTTTGACCCCCCACGTGTCAAACTGTAGAATACCCTGTGAGGCGGGCGACCCGGTAAACGTCTCGTATGGCCCCTCCTCCTTGGCGAGCTGGCACGACTCTTGTAGGGCCGCGTAGTAGATTCGTTGGAAAATGTACGTGTTCCAGTAGCGAGCCTCTTGACTGTCAAAGGCCCAGCCCATCATCTGAAACACGTCTGCGAGACCCTGAACCCCGATACCGATGGGACGGTGACGCATGTTCGACTTGCGAGCTGCCTCGGTCGGGTAGTAGTTCTTGTCGATGACCCGGTTCAGGTTCCGCGTGATGACCCGAGTCACGTATTGAAGCTCGTCAAAATCAAACACCAAAGGGTGGGTCCCTTCGGATGCGGGTTTCTTCACGAAAGTCGGCAGGCAAATGGACGCCAGGTTACACACAGCCGTCTCATCCGGTCCAGAAACCTCCATGATTTCGGTGCAGTTGCCGGTGATAACACCGTTGAAGATACCCATGTGACGCTTCGGCTCGTTGAAACAGTACGTCGCATCCATGCGCCCGTTATCCTCGATTGAAACGACGCGGACATACTGCCGAACATCTCGAGACACTGGGGTAAAGTCGCTCAGGTCAAGACGATGCGTCGCGAAACCCGAATTGATCAGGGTCTCTACGCCGAGTGCAGACACCACAAGTCGCCAACAAGCCTGTGTATCGAACATCTTCTTGCCACCCTTGCCATCGGGGAGCTCACGTTCACCCGCCTCGTGCAAGAGACCGATGGTTGAACTCACACCGAGCGTATGAAGCATGAGCTGGATATCCCGAAGAAAGTTGAGGTGGATTGAGGCAACCGAGATGCTCTTTTGGGTCAGATTTCCAGGGCACCCCTGAGTGTGACCGTCTGCGTCACATAGTCCGGCGAACCAGTCGAGGCGGGTTTTCACGGCGCCCCGTAGAGGAACTTTGAACTTGTTGGGGAGATCATACGGGAGCTGCACATTCAAACGACCTGACGCGTCTTCTTCACCCGACATCGTTCGAACCTCCAAATGCTCTACGAGCTTCTTCTTTTCACCGTAGAGTGAGACTGTTGGAATCGTTTTGAAACCTGAGTATGTCGAGTGGTAGGTACCGTCCCCGCAGAAAAACCCGTGAGTATACGGATAACTGAAATCTTCCGTATCTCCGAATTCAACTGGACTTGGAGGGGTCCACTTGATGAGGCGGTCACCTGGAACAAGATTCGTGGTTGGCTTGATTTCCGTCTTTGAACCATAACCGACCTGAAGATGAAACTTGTGATATTCGGTGCACTCGAGGAAAGTGCCGTCACTGAAATTGACACGGACCAAACGACTCTTGGCACTCGTATTCGAGATGGTGACAGCAGACCACTCTTCACCGTTCCATACGTCCACTACTTGCCCGACAAGATCTGATATTTTTTGGTATCCATTTTTGGTTAGAATCATCGTCTCGGGTGCGACACACAAATTGCTCGACTTGACCGTCCCGATGTTCATCTGGTTAGACTTGGAGTTGACGCTGTCCTTGTAGCACATGTAAGGCGTTCCAGTCTCGACTTGGCTCTTGAGAACGGCGTCCCAAACTTCACGAGCCCGGACCTTCTTCTTGAACCGCCCCTGTGCGACATATGTACGGTACAACTCGTTAAATGATTCGCCCCAAACATCCTGGAGCCCCGGACACTCATTCGGACACATGAGGTACCAGTCGCCATCCTCTTCAACCTTTTGCATGAACAAGTCAGGGACCCACAGCCCCGTGAACAGGTCGCGGCACCGCATCTCGTCATCACCCTGGTTCAGACGCAGCTCGAGAAAGTCCATGATATCTGCGTGCCACGGCTCGAGATAGATGGCGAACGACCCCTTGCGCTTCCCGCCACCCTGATTGACGTACCGAGCCGTATTATTGAAGACGCGAAGCATGGGCACAATGCCGTCAGCCACGCCGTTTGTGCCCTTGATAGGTGTGCCATTTGCACGGACGTTGCTTATGTGCATACCGATACCCCCAGACCACTTGGAAATCTGGGCGCACTCCTTCAGTGTGTCGTAGATGCCCTCGATGGAATCATCCTTCATACCCACCAGGAAGCACGAGCTCATCTGGGAGCGAGGCGTTCCGGCATTAAACAGCGTAGGTGTTGCGTGTGTGAAGTACTTCTGGGACATCAGGTCGTACGTCTCCTTGACGCGCTCGAGGTCATCCATGTGAATTTCCACAGCGACGCGCATAAACATATACTGCGGCGTCTCACCTGGAAACAGGTAGCCCTTTTGGAGCGTCTTGATCCCAAAATACCCAAAGTCGTAATCACGTTTCTGAACGATATATGAATCCAGTGCAAGGGCCACACATTTGATAAACTGTTCAGAGAGGATACCCTTATTGTACAGGGTCAGGGTACAGTCACTGAAGGTCTTGGGGCAATTCTTCTGCAAATTTGAGACGATGATTCGCTTGGCCAGGACCTCATAGTCAGGGTGTTCCGTGATCATACCGATGGCCACCTCGGCACTCAGGTTATCAATTTCACTCGTAGAAATCCCGTCATACATGCTTGTGAAAACCTTCTGAGCCACCTTGTCTGGTTGGACATTTAGGGTCTCAAACTCAGGGGTCCTATTTAGTTTTGAAATTCGTTGAGTCACCTTGTCGAACAGCATTTCAACCGAGTCCCCATTTCTCTTGATGACCTTCATTGTACTGAAAGGGCCTGATTTTTTTAACTTGAGTAAGAATAATGAGTATGCTCGAGACATATGACGTCAAGCCGATTCGTCTGAGTGTCTTTACGCCACTGGGAAATGCCTTTTTCTCGGAGTTTAACCGGGAGGGTATTCACCGGTCCATCATCGACACCATCAAGTCCCAGACGGGCTACGAGCTGGACCGTCAGAGTGACGGCGATATCCAGTCCCTTATGCGTGTGGTGTACACGGACCTGGCAGCCGACCCGTACACGGATGTCAAGAACCAGGTGGGCCGTATGAACGCCGAGGTTATCAAGCGGGCTACCCAGACCATATCCACCGGTATGCTCCAGCAGCTCGTGTACCTGCGCGACATCTCCGAGAACCCCGTCCCCCTCGAGATCCCAGTCAACACCAGCACGTACGGAAACAAGATTCCCAGCAACTTCAAATTTGGAATCTTTTAGGGAGTTCCGAAGGAACTCGGTTAAGGGCTACGCCGTAAATAAGTTCTGCGAACTTACTAGATATGCGCGCTCTTGACGACCTTCTCCTTGGCTTTCTGATATTCTTTGCCATCGAGAGATTCATTCGCCTATTCAGTAACGGTATCATCGAGCCGTGGGCCAAGAAGCGTACAAAAAACCCAAATGTGGTTGAAAATTGGAAGCTTGTGACCGAGTTTGCGTTTCTCATAGCCGCGTGTTTCCTCGTCGTGTACTTCAGGAAGCCTTTGGCTCGGCTCATAACTTAAAAGAACGAGGCCTTTTGTACTTAATGAATAAGTTTCGCGATGAAACTGCACTCATGTGCCACCAGAAGGGGTGGGACAAAGCCCCTATTAGTATCGTATGGATGCTCTTGAATGAAGAGATGGGCGAACTCGCCTCGAGCATCAGGCAGAAGAAGCAAATTTATAAAAAGACGGGCCTCAAAAAGGACAGGGGAACTGACATCATGATGGAGATGGGTGACGTGTTCAGTTACCTCTTCCAGCTCGCGTCCATGTTGAATGTAGACTTGGACGAAATGTGGGAACTTCACCAGCAAAAGGTCAAGACCAAAGTCTATGCAGTCAACAAAAATAATGTAAGCGTATTTTAGAAATGGCATCAGCCTTGATGTTGGATGACCGTCTGCAGATCGACAAGTTTAACCCGACCACGTGGACGGGCGACTTTGGCATCAATAAAGACGGGTTCCGTAAGGACCTCTTTATCGATGGATCGTACACATCAGCCATCGATGAAAAGCCAGTAGATTACTCAGACGATCTTGATGCCGGTATCAAGCCCCGTGACCTCTCAGGAAACGTCCACCTCAAGACCATCGATCCCAACTACGCCCCCCACGGCGCGTTTCCGACGCGCAAGTTCGAGTACTCGGATGGCACCGTGACGTGGTACCGCCCCGAGCTTCCGTGGAAATGGATGGGTCGTGACAGTCAGAAGATCGGACCTTTCAAAATAAAGAAAAATATCCTTCTGATGCTTATTATTTTGGTTATCGTGTTTTACATTCTGAGCCGCCTCAAAAAGTAAGCACCTTGGGTGCCACCACTTTGACCAATTTCTTTGATAAATTCTCCTTTTCAATTTTAGACCGTTCATCCAGTTTGGGACACATGTGCACCTCAAGCTGAATGCATTTGCAGCAAAATGACCCAGCACACTCCCGACACTTGAGAAAGCGGTTCTTGTGTTTACACTCGAGTTTCTTGCTGAAAATCCGAGTGTATGACTCCATGACGGATGAACTTGCGTTCATCCTCTAGTACTTCACAAGCAATTTGTTTCTTAAACTGAGAGTCCCGAGGGGACTCGTCCAGTATCTCACAAAGGCCCTCGGCGCGACCCTTGAGGACGCGCTGCCACACGACTTCCAGCGCCGGGAGAACTCTAGCAAACCACTCACGGTCCCTATGGACACGGACAACCACGAATTCTTCCGCCTTGGGAGGGACGCTGTTCGCGTCCCCCGGTCTATACTGCACAAAGTCACACTCGTCCAAGTCTGTAATCTCGAGTTGAAGTTGAACCTGTGGCAGGTAATGGGCCGGCACCTTGGGTTCAATCTTCCGAGTCAGGGGACACTTAATTTCGACCAAAATTCCATCCTCGGTGACTCCGTCCGGTGATGCGCCCAGCCAAGGATACTCACGGTGTTGCACAAGGCCAATCTCGTGGGACTTTCTGTTAAATTTCTGATCATACAAATCTCGGACAAAAGGTTCGAGTAGGGTACCATGCGCCGTTGCGGCGTTTCCGGCCCACTTGGTCCGCAGAACCTTCTTTTTTACAAATGAATCTGGAGATTCGTAACGATTCTCACCAAGGGCGCTTGCTACGTCACTCGCAGTGATCATATTCTCTCGGAGGTCTAACCATTCCTGAGACCTTTGTTCGGCGTATTCTTGCGCGATGAGCTCACGCGCTCGAGCCACAGTTCTTTCCATTGACTGGGATCTTCTTGTTCTTAAAACGAGGGTCAGTCTTAAGTACAATCTCAGCTGCATTCTGCTCAGCCTGCTTTTTGGTGGTTGAGAACCCCGAGCCGCAGTCCATTCCATCGACTACGACCGTGATGAAAAATTGACCGTTCGTTTGACCATCCAAGCGATATTCGGGCAGCGCGTACTTGAGAGCCTGACACCATCGCATGAGTTGATCTTTCCAGTTATCATCAACTAAGGACGTCTTGACCTTTGTGAAGGATTCCAAAACGAAACGCTTCGCGTGAACCATACCGAGGTCAAGATAGATGGCACCGACAAAAGCCTCGAAAACATCCTCCATGATGTGTTCGTTGGTGTTCCAGCCGTTGCGCTCGCCCTTTTCATCCATCAAAATCATTTTGTCGAGACCGAGTACTTTGGAAATTTCACATAGTGTTTTGCCTCGCACCATCTTCGTCCGCGCCTTGGTCAGGAACCCCTCCTGCTCCTTTTCGTGAAGGTCAAACAGATGCTTGGTGATGACAAAGCCGAGAACTGAATCTCCCATAAACTCAAGAGTCTCATAAGAACCAGTCAGGTCTGAATAGCGCTTCAGAGCTGACTTGTGAGTAAATGCACGGCGATACAAGCTAAGATCTTTGATTTTAGTTCCGACCAGAGCATTCACGACATCACGTGAAAGTTCTGGAGGGGGGGCGAGAGGTGTAGGCTCCTCCATTGTTATGTTATATTACACATTATGTTTTGTTTCTCTAAGCAGACGCGGCCGGTGCGACCTTTGCCACCTTCGGGCGCATCTTCTTCTCCTTTGGGGCCTCCCCCGTCGAAGACTCCGTCTTCTCCTCCACCACCTTCTTGGCGCGGGGCTTCTTCTCAGTCTCAGGCTTGACCTCCTTCACGTAGTGCGGGTTGATGTACTTCTGGATATTCAGGAAGGTCACCTGGACGCCCTCCGGCACCTGCAGCAGGTCCTTCAGGGTCTCGTCCAGCGAGATGTTCTGACCCGCCTTCAGACCCTTGGCCTCGACATACTCGTTCACACGGCGAGTCACCTGCGAACGAGAAATCTTCTCACCGGTCGGCAGGCTCAGGAAGGCCCGCAGCTTATCGGAAACGTCCAGGGGCTTGTTGAAACCGTTATTCTTGGTACGAGCCTCCTGCTTCTCACCGGTCGGGTCCTCAATGTGCTGGCGGATCTTGCGAATGTCCTTGCGCAGAGCACGCTGCTCCTTGGCGATGGCCTCCAGTGCTACGGACAGAGAGTCGAGGGTTGCCATATGTACTATGTGTACCACGGGTCTCTTTAAGTCAGGAAGCACGCCAAAACAAGTACCAGCAGCAACGGGAGAATCGCAATCAGTAAAATTTGCCACACCTTATACTGAGGCTGTGTCTGTGTAATTCCTGGAATACCCCCTGGTAACAGTGTTGTAGGTGTCGATATATCAGTCGCCCCTGGAAGGTTCGACGGTTCGTTGCTCTGCGGAATGTTGAAACCGTACCCATCAGGAAGATCGATACCAGCTGACGGTCTAACCTCGACTCTTGTCACCGGATCCTTATTTTCACACTTTCCCAAACAGCACCCTGAATCGCACGGATACACGAGTCCATTCTGTTTGCTCACGTATCCACATATATTTGAGTAAAAATTGAGTGGGTCCGCGAGACATGAACAATCGCGAAGAATGTATTGTGCTCCACAAGACTGCATCTTCTTCTAGAGTTAAAGAATATTTTTGTATAGGAAATACAGATGGAATACGGAAAGCCCCAGAAGCTGCCAGACGGGCGTTACTTTCTTCGTATTTCCGGAAAGACGCAGCAGGTGAACGGTCTCGTGCTCCAGGATTCCCTTGAGACCAAGACGGTCAACTTCAAGGTCCCAGAGGGTTCAGATATTTTCAAGCGTATTGATGAGGAGCTGCTGACTCAGGCCAAGACTTCCAAGGTGGAGTGGTTCGGCAAGGAGCTGTCCGACGAGACGATCCTGAACGCGTTCCAGGAGAGCGTGACCGATGGGGTCCTTGGCGCGTCCCTTTCTTCAGTGAAGGGTCAGGTGACGACGACTGCTTTTGATACTCAAAAGAATTCCATTGAGCTCCAGGCCGTGAAGCCCGAGAGCAAGTGTGATGTCATGTTCGAGCTGGCCGGTCTATGGTTCCTGAAAAAGTCGTTCGGTCCCATCTGGCGCGTGCTGCAAGTCCGTGTCCGCGGCTCCACGGTGCCCCCGACCCCCAAGGAGTACATGTTCACAGACGAGCCCGAGGACGACGAGGACCCAGCCGATTTTTTGGACTGAGGAAAAAATATCCCAACTTAGTATAAATGAATCGCAAGGGTCTGGCGATCGTTGTCCTCGTTGTCGTTATTTTGTTCCTTCTGTTCAGCGGCCGGAAGAGTGGATATGAGATGGTCACTCAGGGCCATGCGGGCTTGATTGGTGCCAACATCGGCGACCGTTCCGTGTCTAGCGGCGGTGCCGCTCAGACTATGATGTTGGCCCCAGCCCCCGTCGGTGGCATGGGTGACAACATCGGTCAGACCGTGTCGTCCGCCAGCCTGATCCCCCGCGATGTCGTGGCCACCGAAGACTTTGGTCAGTTCAGCCCGGACAAGATCCTGGGTAACCAGAACTACCTGGACCCGCGTAGCCAGATTGGTTACCCGGAGACGCTGGGCGGCGTTCTGCGTAACGCTAACCAGGACTTCCGCTCCGAGCCCCTGAACCCCCGCACCCCAGTGAGCATCTTCAACCTCAGCACCATTCCCCCAGACGTGATGCGGCCTAAGTTCGAGATTGATTACGAGTACCAGTAAGCGCTTATTTTGTATTAAAAAAATGATCCATTCTTTCAGAAATGGACTTTAAAAACGCTATGACTGAATGGGTCGCCCTCAAGGCCCAGTTGGCCGCAGCTCGCAAAGATCTCCAAACGCTTAACACGCGTGAGAAGGATCTTCGCAAGTTTGTGACTATTCACATGCAGCAGAACGAGATTGATACCGTAAAGGTCCAAGACAAGGTCAAGGTTAATCTGAAGCTTAAAAAGACCAAGGGTTCTATTACTAAAGAAGTGATCCTGAAAGGTCTTCGCTCGTTCTTCAGCGGGAACGAGGCTCAGATCGAGGGCGCCTGGAACGCCATCCAGGACGCGGCACCCATCAAAGAGACGTCTTCCGTGACCGTCACGGGACTTAAGGAGCTGACGCCCTAAATACTCAAGTCAAAAGATGGGTATCAACGATGAATACTCGCGTGATGCGTATCAGTACGAGCAGTCGTGGGACTCGGACGATTCGGACGAGTTCGACTTGCAGCTCGACCCAGAGGACTGGCAGGCCATCTACTCCGAAGAACTTTTGAATGCATGGATGACCATTCGTGTATGGCACGAGGACATATACCTTCCTATCCGGACGACATACAATTCTTTTGTAGAATTCGTCTTGACTCCGTTCCAATGGTACACCCAGGATCAGCCGAGCCCAGCGTGTTCTACAATTTGGGATGAAATTTCAAAGATCAAGGTGATCAGTGAGCGTGTCGGACGTGAACAATTTTGCGGATGGTTCAAACATAATATTGAAAAACGGTAAAGATGATTGACATTACGGGCCCCAAGGTTCTCGTGCCGACCATCCTTTTTGCTCTCTTGAGCCCAGGGCTTTTGCTTGGTCTTCCCCCAGGCTCTGGACTTTTGATGCAGGTTTTGTTCCACGCCATGGTCCTTTCTCTCCTCTCTTGGGTCATCATCAAATTTGTTTTCAAATTCACACTGACCCCGGCAGATCTGATCGTCCCGGCACTTCTCTTTGTGCTGCTGACGCCAGGTGTCATTCTGACCCTCCCACCAGACGGTGGTCCCATCTTCTTCTCGGGTCAGACGGGTATAGTGCCGATACTGGCTCATACGGCCGTTTTTTCTATTCTCTTCGCGTCTCTTCGCGGTGTGTTTCCTCAGTACTATTAAATTGCGAAAGCTCTTTGTAAATAAGTCCTACAGACTTACTAGACTATGAAAAACCTCATCATAGGTCCAGGTGCGATGGGGTTCTTTCTTTATCTTGGAGTGATTTCTAAACTTAAACGTGAAGCCCAGCTTGATGACCTCGAGGCAATTTCGGGGGCGTCTGCCGGCGGGCTTCTAGGTTTCCTGTTTTGCGCGACTAAGGGGGACCCGACAAAGGTTCTCGACTTTGCACTCAGCGTTCCCGTAAAACAGATTATGAAACCTAGTATAAAATGCCTTATCAAAGACTATGGTATTATCCCGTACACCAAAGTTCGCAAGGTCCTCGTCGATGCGTGCAAGGCCTTTATCGGTAAAGACGATGTGACCTTCCAGGAACTCTATGACAGGTATCCTGTGAAGCTTCACGTGTCTGCTTATTGTGTTGATTTCATGAAGACTGTTTATTTTTCAGTGGATTCTTCACCGACCATGAGCGTCTTGGACGCCGTGTGCGCCACTATCGCCATACCCTTTCTCTTTTCCAGTGTAAAATTGAAGGATGGCTGGAACTACATAGACGGGGGTTCGGCCGAAGTCATACCCGGTGGGCCCTTTCTTGGACAAGAGGCGTTTGCCATGAAACTTGCGTGGAGCCGTCTCGAAAAGGTCAAGGATCTCAAGTCATACGCCTTGAGCATCCTCTATTCTACCATGAAATTGAGACACACCTATGATTTCCCACTCATAGACATAGATGTCCAGGGGGATGACATATATGATTTTAGTGCGTCAAATGACGCCAAGCTCAAGATGTTTCTGAAAGGGTTTGAGCAGGCCCACTAGTTTTTTTCGCATCAAAGAGTAAATGCGTACTATCATCCGTTCAGGATATGTCCAGCACCGGTCTCGCAAGACGATCACCGTGCATCGCAAGGATGGTACGACCTACCGGTACACCCGCAAGGCGGGCGTGTCGCGTGTGCGCGCGGTTCCCACGAAGGATGTGGGCGCCATCGGCAAGGGGCCCAAGGTGATCGGCAAGCTCAAGGCGGGCATGCTGACCCGGTACCACTACCACCCCGTGGAGGCGACCACCAACCGTCACAAGGCGCTGACGCGCGCCGTGACCAAGGGCAAGGAGGATCCTCACGCCGTGATCCGTCGTTTGATTGCCATCAGCACGCTGACCAAGCGGACTCTGCCCCGCGCGTCCCGCATCTACAAGTCGGATGCCGCGTGGGTCCACAAGCGGTGGTCCAAGATGTTTGGACGCCGTTAATTTCTATGTAAATATTAATGTCAAGATTTATGCGTTGGTTGACGCTGTTTTTGGCTGCAACGAGCGCCGCGCCGCGCGTCATGGCGCGAAGAAATGTGAACGCATCCGGTTTCGCGCTAAGAAATTGGGGTCAAATTGGTAAACAACTCGGATCTAATAGCGTCAATGGCGCCGTTTTTGCCCTGCCGAATTCGCGTTACATAGTCAAGATAATACCAAATTTAAACCAGGCGCGCCGGGAAGTGAATATTCAGCGTCAACTCGGGGAACTGGGAATAGCACCCAAAGTTCACAACTTCCAGACGATTAACGGCCAAGGCGCCATCATCATGAATCGTCTAGGAGGTCGTAACGGAGAGACGTATGTGAATCTCACGACGTACAGAAATAAGTACGGTGCCATTTCTCAATCAAATTACAACATGATAAAGTCTCAATACAATTCCATGAGACGCGCGGGTGTTGTCCACGGTGACCTTCATTGGGGGAACATCGCGCTAATTCTGAACAAGAATGGATCCGTCAAAAACGTCAAGATTATAGACTTTGGTAGAAGCTCCAGGAACGGGTCGTCTTCTTCTAATAATGAATACATGAGTCGGGCGCGTCAGACCACCAGGTCTAATAAAGAGTTTGAACGACGGCGCCGACGGGCCATATAATTTTCTGGCTGAATATTAAACAGATGTCTCCCAGTCCTAAACGAAATGGAAACGGGAACAACGGGAAAAAACCCAATCTATCGGGAGGTCCCAGACGACGATCACCAAATTCCAACGGAAATACAACCGTTCGGGGACTTATGCAGTACGCGCGTTCTAATTTCCGGAAAGCGGCGTCGGCAGCCAAAGTCCAGTTTATCGTGTTGGGTATGACGGCCACAAGCGCTGCTTTGATTGTCAAAAAAATGATCGACTCATACGATGAAAGGTACAATGAACCAGGACGAAAATACAATAGAAATTTTGCAGAATTCAAACGTGCCGAAAAACAATGGAACAAAGAATGTACCGTGGGGGGTGGATTGGGTGGAGCTGCTTTTAAAAGAGGATCTGGATTCCGCCCGGTGGCGTGTCCGATAAGGAGACCCGTGGAGCCCAATAGACCCCGTGTATCACTGGGTTCTGATATTACCTCATTGCGCAAGTCCGTGAGTATTATGAACCTTGCGTGGGTTGCTCTTATAGTATTTATAATCAATAAGATAGTGGTTACTGTGACAAGTACATGGGTGAGTGTACAAAAAGGCAGATTAGTCGGTGTGGCTGTAGGGCGTGCGAAAAACGAAGCAAAACACAGTGGGCAAATCGGTCAGCAGACCGTGAACACGGCCGCTAATTTCAGAGAAATTTCGCGTCCTCTTCTAGAAAGTGCAAAAGATATAGCGCATGCTATAGCGGAAATAGAAAAGGACATGACAAAGGTTATAAGGACGCAGGGCGCGAGGGCACCCAACAGAGCTAGACTTGAAGAAGATAAAAAAGCTCTAGAAAATTTACTCAAGTCCAAAATTCCATTAATAGAAATGAGCACTATTGCACAGGTTGAATTTCAACGTATGTTAAATGCTCCAGCAAGATTGGAATATCAACGTGTATTAAATGAAACAATACAACAAACGCATCAGATCGCAGGAGACGTAAGCGCTAATTTAAATACTAAAGGAGTCGGAGCTGCTATACAAAACGTAACTCGGGGTGCGGCGAACCTCGCCAAAACGGCGGCGGGGGCATACATTACAGGTGGTGGGTCATTATTATTAAAGGGTCGTCAGGCAAACCAGGCGCCACAGCCCAAAGCGGCTTCACCACGGCTGGCAATCCAGGCACCACGACCGAACACCAATCGCACTCGTTTAAATGCCGTGCGTCGTCGGATTGAAGCGAACCAAAATGCTGGAGGCGCCGGACCAGGTTTGAACAACCTCATACGCGAGGAACGCCGTTTGGCAGCGGCCGTGGGCTCACCATCACGGTACCCGAGCCCACCTCGCCGTCTCCAGATCAAGCCCAAGACTCCCAGCCCCCCTCGGCGCCGCTCACCAAGCAAGTCTCCTAATTCAAGAAATGTGAACAAGACGTTAAACACCCTCTTGAAACAGTTCAACTAGACCCACTCCACCGGATCCCAAATACCGTGAATAGCTGGACCATACGGGAAAAAAGGCTCTATAGACCATTCACCCGTGTGACTCAATAGGTCCATGAGTATATGGAACATGTAAATATTTCTGGCCCTTGAATTTCTGATCAAAATTAGAAACCATAAAGAATGGGGCAGTTTATAAAAGTATGTATATGATGACCAGTTTTTTATCACCCGCCAAGGCGTGTTCGGGTCCACGAACGCCCCCCCGGGTGACAAAAAAAGTGCCATGTACAGGTCAGGGGCCAGTGCCCAAAAGGCATCCTCCAACCGTAAAGGGCCAAAGTACAACCTTGTGGTGGCCAAGTGACCTAACCACAACATCCCTTATTAAAAGGGATTTTAGTTTAAAAACCATGGAGCAGCTCCTCAAGTCTATGGCGGAGGATATCTGGGCGTCCCTCGGACCCGGCTATTCCGAGTCCGTGTATCACTGCGCCTTTGAAGTGGCGCTCCGGTCAAAGGGCATTTACTACGAGACCGAGCGTATCGTCCCGGTGTACTATGCGGGTCTAAATGTAGGCCACGTCCGGGCGGACCTCATCGTGGACCGCAAGGCGGTCATAGAGCTCAAGTCGGTAAGCAAGCTCAATGAGACTTACCGAATTCAGACCCAAAATTACCTCAAGCTCCTCGACCTGCAAGAGGGCTTCCTCATCAACTTCCCGGACAAGCGTGGTGCACTAGAGTTTGAGTGTATCGAGCGCGTCAAGGATCCCGCTCCGGAGATGCTTGATATGTACTAGGTAGAGGCCTTCCTGTTTAGAACTTTAGGTAAATCACATTTTTCAATATGCGGGAACTTTATTTGGCATTCTCCAATTTTCCGGCATCTTTCGATAAACGTGTCAGGGTCATAACAACCTTTCATCATATTGCAATGAGTGCAGCAGGGAACACAGTTGCATTCTGAATAGTTTTTTTTAGAGTCTAAACGATCTATTCCATTTACTGTGATGTCTAGGTTTAAAAAGCCACAGTATAAACAAGGAGAAGTAATCAACTTTAGAGCCGTTTCATCATCAAGTTCCCATGGTATATCTCTTTTTATGGCACCTGTTTTGCAGTTTCTTATCTTTTCTGTAGCGCATTTCTTTCGTGTAGCTTGAATTCTGGCATTATAGGCCGTTGCGTCTTTTTCTTTTTCACGTTTGATCCATTCAACTGCAACTTTTCTCATTTGCACCTTTATCTTTTCTTTGTTATCTTCCCGCCACTTTTCAACCAACTGTTTATGTTCCGGGTTCGAGTTCAGTCTATTATACTTCGTTCTACACTTTCTACATAATTTGCATACCTTATTTCTAGAATTTATGAACTCTTCTTTGGGTTGAGGAAGCCTTGAACAATTAGAACATTGTACGAGGTCTTCCATTTAATATGGTAGTACATAAAAACTTTAATACTTAATCAAATGGTCGGAATGAATTCCCAGCGTAGTTCATCGCATATTTTCTTCCAAATTTGATCTTGGACGTATAGTTTCTCCCTGCTTTTCAAGAGCGGAAAACATGGAAGGTACTGGTCCTCTCCCAGCAGCTCGCTCAGTTTATAAAGAACAAACGAGTACGACAGGAAATTCTTGCGGTTTGCAGGCTTGTGCTTCTCAAACGGTGCTTGAATAGTATGAAACATTAGTCTTAATTTGTCCTCAAGCTCTTGAGGCATCGTTGGAGGAGTGATGCCGCTTACTATAGTCGCTATATATGGAACATGTTCGTAGTATTTTGCATAATTGAGTTTCTTCAAGAGAGCCTTGACCTTTTCATGTGTAATCTCAGATAGGTCCTTGACCTTTTGTTTCCTGAATTCTGTCCTTAATTTAGCCACAACCTCGTCCGGGACGTGCGTCGACTCCTTCGCCTGAAACTGGCTTATCCACTCGTTGAAGTGGTTCTCGCGTTTGTATGAATAGACTATGTGCTTCTCAATGTCCTGTTCCTCCTTGAAGCCCACCTCCTCGCCGAGGAGGTACTCGACAGCCCCACACTCCCTGCAAATTTCCTCAGAAACAGCCTCTTCAAAAACCCGCGAGTACATGGCACCACAAGATCGGCACGGGTTATCGTGTGCTTCCCGCTCTTTGGGTTTGTCATCGTATCCGTTCTCCACCTCTTTGAGATATTTCTTGTAAATGTCATTTCTCTGAACACCCTTTCTCGACGCAACCTGCAAGTTGGCCACTTTCTTGGTCGACGTCAAACCACCCGTTTCATTCGTATATTCCTTTATGACAGGAACACACGAAAGAAGATACTCTGCAAGTTCTTCTTCTGACGTGCATGCACGTATCCTTTCTTCGTACCTGGCCTCCATATGGTTTTATCCTATATAAACTTTAATTACTCGGCATCTATCTTCGGGGCTAGGTAAAATTTCAAGTCGCCTAGATTTGCAATTGTATATCTGAAGATAATTGGCATGTTCTCATTCTCAGAGTCTTGCATGAGCTGGACACTAGAGCACATATTAGTCGCCTTGGTAAACAGGTTGATATACTTGAGACTGAACGTACTCCCGGTCCGCTTGACCGTCTCTGGAAACTCGATGACCGTCTTTTGATCCGCAAAGTCACCCCGACAGCTCAGCTCCAGTGTGTTGCCCTCGCGGATGATATCCATCTCGGCTGCAAGGTTCCCCATGTCCCTCGTGATGCGTTGAAAGTCGATAGCGGGCAAGGTGGTCACGACATTCATGTTAATATCAGGGAACTCGAGTATGTCCTCGTTGATGTCTAGCAATTTTAGTTTGAAATTGGTGGATGATTTTTTTTCCGGATTTTCAATATAAATTTCCATATAGTCTCTCCCTTCGATGCGGACAAACAGGGTGTCTTGGCTCCCCACAGACTTGAGGAGCTTGTACACGTTCGCCATGTTCAGACCAGCCACAATCTCTTTGGGGCACTCGTACTCCTCAAAGTTATCAGCGCTCAGATCCATGTGCACCAGGGTCACGCGGGCCGTGTCCAGAGTCAAGATGTGAATACCCTTTTCGTTGAAATAGACATTCACATCGTTGATGATATCTTTCAGGACCTCAAATACGGACTTGAGAGCTGAAGCCTGAATTGTCCTAAAATGCATCTTAAAATTTAATGTGCGCGAAATCTTTAAGACCGAGTCTTGTACGGATCACAGTTACTACGTAACTGGTCTCTAGCCCTGTCTCTTGGCCTGATAGGCGTCGGTCACGCTCATGTTTATTCTAGCCTCCAATTCAGGTGTCAAAATAGGCTGAAGAGACTCGCCGTACTTGTCAAGCTCGAACATACCGGGTGCATCTGACCCGTCCAGGTTCTGACACAACCCGTTGCCACAGTCCCACGACTCGAATTCAGTAGGAATCATAGACAGAAGCCACGCCTTGACTTCAGCACCGACGCACATCTTCCCTTCGTTAGTCACCAGGGTGGGCACGCGCGTAATCTTCTTGGAAGGCACACCGGAAGTCGTCACGTTATGGAACCTGATAATTTCGAGGAGAGCCGGCTGGGTCTTTATAAACCCGATAATATCCTGTGAAAATTTGCACTTGTCTGAATAGACTAGAAGAGCCATCTACTTTATGTTAGGGTTTTTGGGGGAGTCAGTGAGCGCAGCTCTGCTTTTTTGTTTGGGTATAGTAATGAAGGATCTCGCGGTTCTGGTCCTCGCGGCCCTCGTCCTATTTTTCGTATGGAATGGGCGCCAGGGTAAAAAGTCCATGTACGCCGCCGGCGACGTGAACCTGACGGCTCCTGTGCCCCCTCTCATCGTCCAGGCAATCATCGAAAAGGTTCAGTCCATGAAACCGGACATGGCCCCTATCGATACTTTGTTTGTCAATATTCAACCTGACGGTAGTTATAATTCCCGCATCATGTTCTTCGATACTAAGCACTTTCTGGGTGCGCAGTACGACGTCAGTGCGAAAGTGAACACTGACGGCTCGGTCGATATTCTCAAGCTGGGTGACTCGTCGACGGTCGACCCGACCACAGGATACCTGCCGGACGTGTACCAGCCATGGGTCGATGTTCAGAAGAACCTCGACGACCAGTTCAAGGGGGCTCTCAAGGGGTACAAGAATCAGCCACCCCAGCCCAGCCTGCAGAGCATTCCGGCTGCATACAAGGAGAATATGATCTTGACTCAGAGCAACCTGTTGACTCGGTCCTAAGGGGCCTACGCGTAACACCTCCTCCTCTTAATTCCATACCTAAATTAGATGGCCTTGTCAGCCAAACAACTCGTCGCCTCTGAAAAGAAGCGGGACCTTGCGAAAAAAGAGTACTACCGTGCCCTTCTTGAGCAATTTTGTCGTAAAATTAGAGTCTCTTCAGAACTCGGGAACAAGGATGTGATCCTGACCGTTCCTCCTTTCGTCGTCGGGTTCCCCAGGTACGATCTTCCAATGACCGTTGGGTACATGTGTCGCCAGCTCCAGAGACTCGGATACATTGTGAATCTCGTGGGTCCACTCGACATTCGCGTTCAATGGAACAGAGCCGCCGGTCTCGATTCTGAAATGAAAAAGGAAGAACTTGATCCCGGGACGTACCTCCCAAGCCTCGTCAACCTCAAAAAGACTGCCGAGAAACTGCGCATCACGAAAAAACACTAAACTTTTACTCTAGCATTGTACTAAATGGACTTGCTGAACGAGTCTGAACGCCGTTTCACCAAGAAGTTGTGTGACGCTATGATTCCCGTGATGATTGAAGCATTCTGGGAAATATGGCTCGAGGCCAAGAAAGAGTCCCAGGGCAAAAACACGACTCGGGTGTTTCAGGAGCTGCTCCGGGGCGTCAAGACGTGGAACTCTTCAATTTCACTCAAAAATACAGACGCCATCATGAAGAACCAGCCCCTGTTTCCCAACCTCTTGGCGGCCGTCTTCGTCATCCACGTCAAGATTCTGAGTGCGATCCGGACGGACAAAAAGTCAAAGAAGATCTCCATCAAGCTCCCGGCCAATGACGTATTTGTCCAGCGGTGCTACGAGGCGTGTGCCAAGGACCTCTATGAGAACCCCAGTATCATAGTGGATAACAAGTCCGAGGAGGAGCGCAATAATAATTTGAATGAGAGATTTAATAAGAAAATTTGCGTCGTCATTGAGGACCTGATTCCGACGGCTGAGATTCTGAACACGTACCTGCCCCTGCCAGCGGCCGGTGAGGATCTGGACATGGATCACGATGATGAGGAAAATCCCGAAGAGGAGGACATTCCCGACATAGACGAGGATATTCCACAGGATGATTTATCCACCATCCCTCAAAACACGGGAAATATGGAGTTTGGAAAAACTCCAGGCGGTGTGGATACGGCTGTGACCGTCAACAATTCACTGACGCCACCGAACGTTCCCGGTGCGACCCCCGCCGCAGAGGAGGGGGAGTCCCTGTTTCCAGACGCGCCCACACAAATTCAAAAATTAAACCACACGTAATAACAGAGCCATGGACCAGTACTTTCGTGAGCCTATGAGCGCAGCCGTCATCGCCGCAGCAGCCGTTATCGCGTACATATATTTAACATCAAAAATGAACAATGATGAAAAAAAGAATTCAGATTATTTCAAACCCGCATTCCTGGTCGCCGTTCTCGTGTATTTCATGGTGAGTCAGGGTCAGGGAGATTCGGGACCTGTTTTGAAGGAGCCTTTTTAAAAATTGCAAGAGAAACAACTTAAGGACTATGTCCTTATTTTGGGGTATATGACTACTGTAAAGGCGTTTGATGAAATGATGAACCAGTTCCTCGGAGAGCTCAAGAACGTGTTCCCCGACGAGCCAGACAAGACGGGTCCCGATTGCAAGACGTTCATCAAACAGATGGCACAGTGGGCTGGGCAGATGTCTTCACGTGACGATTCATTCTTTTGTGAGAATAACGAGTTCGCCAAGGATCTAAATCTCCACGTCATCTGGAAGCGTGAGGACTGTACGCCAGCGACCAAGCAGGCTATTTGGCAGTACCTTTCGTCGCTATACATGATTGCGACGACTCTGAGCATGTTCCCACCCGAAACTCTCAGTGCCATCGAGGCGGCTGCTGAGAACTGTGCCAAGAATATGAAGCTCGGCCCCAACGGTCAGCCCGACGAGGCGTCTCTCATGGCGAGCGTAAACAGTATGATGAGTCAGATGATGAGCAGTGGAAGTGGAAATCCCTTCGCGTCTCTTCTCGGACCACCACCGGGTCAGGCTCCAGGGAAGAAGAAAAAGAATATTCGTAAATAGAAGTATGGATCCCAAAGATGTTTTCAAGACAAGCGACCTCTTGACTTTTTGGCCCACGGCGACACAGACAGGTGACCAGCGCGTCTCCGCGACGACTCGTTTCATTCTGTATGCCGTTTGTATCGTGTACATCGTAAATCGTGATTCGCGCATTTTTGCACTTGGCGGAATCGCTCTTGCAATTCTCTATTATATGTGGACCACAAACATGATCAAGGATGGCAAACTTCGCACGACGATCGGCGACGCCCGGTACTCGACGGTTTTCCGTCCAGACGCGACTCTACCGACGGCGGAAAACTCCATGGGGAACGTGCTCTTGAGCGACTACGTGGATAATCCAGACCGCCCAGCTGCCGCGTGGTATCCAAGCGTGCGCACCCAGGTCCAGCAGGTTTGGAGCCAGATTCACCCGTTTGAACGTCAGCGCGATGCCGAGCGCAATTTCTACACCATGCCGGCAAGCACAATTCCCAATGATCAGACGGGGTTCGCTCAGGCGGCGTACGGCAAACCCTTCTCCGCCAAGTGTCACGACCAGGGCGGTGCGGCATGCGATCCAGATCGCTTCTACTCCGCGTTCCCAGAGCGGCCGCAAATGCGTGCCGGTAATGGTCGTTAAATTAAAATATGACAATACAGTAATAATGCCGACTCTTTACACGAGCCCTTTGACCCTTGAGAAGGGCGTCTGGTATGGTCCAGCGCAGGTTGTTCTAGAGGACAAGACGAGTGTCGAGGATTCTCTTCGTGAACAGACGACGACGGCGTGGAAGAAGGGCTGGTCCGAGCAGACATACGACTTTCCAAACACGTACGTGACCCTGCCCCTGCGCGTCCTCGGGTGGAATCCAGTGAATACTTTTGGCGAGTATCAGAATCAGCGTTTCGCTCAGCGTTATTACAACAAGGACCTCAAGACGTGGAACCGCTAAAAAAAAGATACATTAATATCAATATGGACCCCCTGGCCCTGGCTGCCGTTGTTGGTCTTGTGTTTGCCGGAAAGACTCTAGCCGACGGGAAGGAAACTCCCGCCTCGAGTCCCAAGCCGCCAACCACGAAACCCCCCTTGACCCGTCGCGATATCGATATGATGGCTGATTCAGTCGGTCACAGCGCGGATGCATTTGATCTCAGAAATACCAACCCAGATTTTGGACGTCGCATTGGCGATTGGCGTCTACAGCGCAAGGATGCCGTTCCTAATCTCCAGGATGTGACCCCGACGAATTCTCGTTTTCCGTACGGTCAGCCTGTGTATGATCTGTACAATCGCGAATATGTGACGAATAAGCAGAACAACTTGTCCCCCCTCGAAACTCCCATGAACATCGGCCCCGGTCTCGGCGTCGGCTCGAAGGTGCTTGCAGCTGGTGGTTTCCACGACTATTTCCGTGCTTTGCCGACAAATATTAACGAGGAGCGTCTCACGACCCTTGAAGGTCGTGAGGGTCCTCGCAATCCGTTCGTCAAGAGTGGAGGCGCCGCTTATATCGGAGACATCACGCACCAGGCGGCCGCTACCAAGACGGCGTTCCGCGATCCAGGGGCGTATGGTGGTGGTGGCGCCCAGAGCGCACTGGTCGGTGCAGAGGGCCGCCCCAACTTTCTCAAGACGAAAAAGCCGACGATTCGGTCGGAAACTGGTCTCCGCACGGACACCCTGTCGGACGGACCGCCGCAATACAACGTGTCTCAGCCGTATGCCGAGGGCAAGACGTGCTACACGGATACAGACCTGACCCGCTCTTCCGGCTACCGCACCAAGCCTGATCGGGCCGGAAACGCAGCTCGGATGAATGTTCGTAACGATCCAGTTAACCAGGTGGGCGCAGCGACCCAGCTCCGCATCGAGTCGGAGCCCGTTCCAGTCGGGCCCATGGGCATCACTGGTTCGAATCAGGGTCGTGGCACTCTTCCCCCAGAGTTTGATGATCCACTCAACGAATTCAAGTCCAATCCCAATCCACGTGCTTCGAGCGGATTCCTGGATATTGCAATTCAGCAGCTCGAGAAAAATCCCCTGGCGTACTCACTGGCGGACCCGAAAAAGGCTGATCCATCAATGCAGACTCGGCCATTCAACACCATTTCGGTTTCGTAGTTCAGACTCTAAAAAAATATCAATACAAAGTAAATGTCGGGAGGTGTTGTCCAACTCGTTGCAGTCGGCCCTCAGGACGCTTGGCTGACCGGCAAGCCCGAGGTTTCTTTTTACCGGTCGAACTACAAACGCTACACGCACTACGCCAACTCCGTGGAGCGTCAGGTTATTCAGGGAACTCCCATCGCGAACGGCATCTCCACGATCCGCTTCGAGAAGAAGGGTGACCTGCTGAGCTATGTGTATCTGTCCGTCCGTGATAACAACGGGGCTCATATGGTCAACCCAGACTGGACCCGCATCATCGACAAGGTGGAGCTGCTGATCGGCGGCCAGATTGTGGATACCCAGGACATCGAGTACATGACCGACATCGAGCCCATCACCGGCGCCCAGAACTTCTCCCAGCGTTACCTGAACAACAACAGCACCACCTTCAATAACCAGAAGAACTCTTTCCTGCCTCTGAAGTTCTTCTTCTGCAAGGACTGGTCCGTGTGCCTCCCCCTGATCGGTCTGCAGTTCCACGACGTGGAGGTGCGCATCACCTGGTCCCCGTATCTGAGCCAGACCATCACCATCGGCAACACGACCACCCCCGTGCTGACGGCGCAGCCCCAGGCGACGGCCAACCTGACATCCGATGTGGTGTTTTCCACGTCCAACACGGCGAACGTTCTCATTTCGCAGACGACCGGCCCCCTGTTCCCGGGCATGATGGTGGTTGCCGCCTCGAGCAATCTGCAAACCAACGTGGCTGTGATCCAGTCCTTCTCGAACGCTTTCACCCCAGTGTCTGGCCAGGGCTATTTCTCGAACGTGGTTGTTTCCTTCGCCAACAGCGCCGCCAGCAATATCTCGTCTCAGTTCGGTCTGGGCCAGACGGCCAACCTGTACGCCCCAGTGGCATCGACGCAGGTTACTGCAGTGACCGCAACGGCCACGTCGGCAACCCTGACCATCGGTCAGGTCGTGAGCCCTCTGAACCAGGGCGGCGTCCAGATCGGTCAGTACGTGGCTGGTCTGCCCTTCACCGGCCCAGTCTACGTGTCGAACGTCAACAGTGCCACAAGCATCACTGTGAGCTACCCGTCCCAGTCCGCCTCCGTCTCCGTCCCCTCAGGCCTCACCATCTCCTTCTTCACCGGCACGGCGGTTACAAGCACCACCTACAGCTCCCTGCAGTACGTGGCCTGGTCGAACTTCGTGTACCTGGATCAGGCTGAGCGCGACTACTTTGCCAAGATTCCCCAGAATGACATCCTCATCACCCAGGTGCAGCGCGTGGTCCTTGGCAACAACCCAGTGCAGGAGCTGGCCCTGGCTCAGCCCGTCAAGTTCCTGGCCTTCCCTTGTGTGAATTACGCCCAGATTTACGCCAACGGCGTGGGCTCATTGAAGGCGGCCGATTACCAGTTCAAGACCCAGGTGAACGGTGTGGATGTGGGAGACTCTCGGTCCCTGATCCACTGGGCCGATGTTCCCCAGTACTACAACACGCCCTACGGCTACGTTCACAATAACAGCGTGGCGAACGTGGCCATCATCAGCTACTGCCTGGACACGTCCAAGCTGCAGCCCACCGGCACCCTGAACTTCAGCCGTCTGGACACGTTCCGCATCGTGGTGCCTCCGACCCTGCCCAACGGCGTCCTGGGTCTGTACAACACCAACATCACCAGCGCGTACCCGACGCCTTACCTGTACGCAGTGGGCTACAACATTCTGCGTATCCAGAACGGTCTCGGAAGTGTTTTGTACGCCAACTGAACGGTGGATAAAATTCGAGAGTTTTATCTCTCCCAAAAATTAGAATGCACTGGATATTTTTGGCGATCATCGCCTGTCTTGTGTTTATGGCTTCGTATAACCCGCGCACGGGAAATCTCACTAAATTTTTTGCTCAGGATGTTTCAGTAGAGGATGGAAAGCCCCCCTCGAGTCGGGCCCAGAGAACGGCACAAAGCGATCGCGATACCGATGAGTAAAGTGAACGACGCCCTACACTTTTTGATCGTCCATGACAGGCGATACAGAGAGTGGACGTTCGTCACCGGCGGGTGTCGCCGACGCGAGGTCTACAATCCACTCAGGTGTGCGATTCGGGAACTCGAAGAAGAAACACGCGGGATCATAAACTTAAAAAGGGGGTCCTACTCCTATTTTAAGTTTACTACAGATACCCCTGAACCTCGGGACGTTGAAGACGGCGTCGAGGTTCTGAATCACTACCACGTTTACGTGTTTAACCTACCCATGACATCTACGGAACATCGTCATATCATCAGGAGATTCACAGAAGAAAAGAAGAAAATGGAAGGATCTGAAGTTCCTTTTCGCAAAAATTACGATGAAAATGACGAGTGTCGTTTTGAAACACTCGACCGTATCGGCAAGTGTCCGAACCTTTGGCCTATGATTAGGCGTCATGTCATTGGTAACTCTGAATTCACTCAGGCGATAGAGACGACCCACTGGACGCCTTTTAATTTGAGGGAATGAGGACCTTATGGGGTCCGACGGAACCTTAGGTTCCTCTCCCCAGTCCCGCAGGGACTGTTCTCCCACCCGCGCCGTTCAAACTCTTTTAATTTCCTTCTAAAATTCAGATGACTCGCTCAAAGACGGAGTTGGCCACTATTCTCGTCAAGCTTCGTGGTGACGTCACAGACCCTGATGAGATTGAGAAGGAGACGGCGAGACTCGCAGGGGAATTGTCATTGATGAAATTGTGTTATGAAATTCAAAAGGTTGAGGAGGAGCGGGAGGAGTCTGCCAAGACTCCCACAGAGGAGCCGACTGCGACTGAGGAGGAAGCTCCAAAGGAGGCTGTACCTCTGACAACCGCGGAAGAGGCGATCGTTGAGGAACTCAAGGCGCCTGAAAAATCAACACCAAAGCAGAAACACAAGCACATTTTGTCATGGCTATTGGATTCGTCGAGTGATGAGGACGAGTCTTAATTCATATAAATTTCCATACATATCCACCTAAATTTTTCTTCTTCCCATTACAACATAAACTTATACCGGATGATGATGCGTTATTGCATCGCGATGCAGATTTTATAGAATCATATGATTCTACCATTATATCATCAATGAACATTCCAACCTTTTTAGACCCGGACCCTGGTTTACCAAACATGTGATTCTTTTCACCAGTTTGTGATTTACCGCGTTTAAGTTTCGTGTCTAAACTTTGCTTCATTCCAGTTCTACTTTCACTCATCTTTTGTCTAGTTTCTACTGTCGCTTTCGTCCCAGTTCTTAAAAGACGTAGTTTCTCCCTAGTATCTAGATGAACATTTTTTCTAGAATTACCTCCAGTTTCTAGATTATACCCATGAGGTGCGATGGTATTTCTTGTACTAATTTCTAATTTTTCACGTTCGTCAAGTTCTTCATTTAAAACTTCTGATATAACCTCGAACGTAAAATTAGATAATCCATATTTTTCAAACGCACGTTTCAAAAGGCCATGGGGTCTTGATTTTTCATTTATCCAACGTTTTTCAACTTTTGTAGCACGTGTTTGACCTATATAACATTTATTATTTATAGTGTTTTTTATAAGATAGATCCATCCCATATACTATATACATATAAAAACTTTAACTTAAAGTCTTTGCTTGTTTGATACTCATGTCTATAGAACGATGGATGGTTCCCAAAGGACCTGGGACGCATGTTTTGATGTCGGGTGGAATTTTGTACGTACCCCCGGAAGAAACCCTAGAGTTCTACCGAGAGTATATTGAAGCTATCAATTTAGGAACAAAATTGTATGTCGTCGAACAAAAGACGGAACTTTTCAAGTTTTTCGTAGATTTGGATTACAAGGCGCCAGACAGACTCAAGGATGAAGACCTCATTCAATTTTGTTCTATAATTCACAAGGCTCTTGAAACCCCGTCCCAGTGCGTGATTGCCCGAGCCAGGCCGAGATCTGTAGGTGAAGGCCTTATCAAGTCTGGAGTTCATATTCACTGGCCCGATTTGGTCGTGTCTCGGACCCAGGCGATGAATTTAAGAACAAAAATAGTGACGAGTCTGGCAGCCGACTTCCCTTTCGATTGGGACAAGGTGATTGACGCGTCAGTCTATGGAGGTTCGGGACTTCGGATGCTTTGGTCCCATAAGAAACCTACAGGAGACCCCTATGTTCCATGGAGATCCCTTGACGGGCGCGAGTTTGCCAAGACGCCCGACGTTGACACCTTGGCTCTGTTTGCTATCCGTACAGAAGATAACGATAAACCGTCCGAGATTCTGTCAGACACAGGGCCGCTCGAGGAGTTTATTAGGCGGTACATGGAGGGTCAGGGGCGAGCTCACGTCAAAAAGGTTCAGCGGAGCGAACATAACGGATGGTTTGCCCAGACCGACTCTAAATTTTGTGAAAAAATTAAGAAGGAACACAAGTCGAACCATATTTGGTTTCATATTGGATCTAGGCGGATTTCTCAGAGATGTTTTGACGAAGACTGTACCGAGTTCAAAGGGACTGAACATATTCTTCCGCCTTCTATAGTAGAGAAGCTTGAAGATGTTGCTATTGTGGGTAGTCCTGCTTCTAGTTTTCTTATGGATATTTTTCCCAATGGGGCCTCAGTCCCGGTTCAAAAAGTACGAAAAGATGGTCCATCCGTATTCGGGTCTAGACCCGACAAACTGGCAAAGGTTCCTGGAAAATCTCCACACGTTTGTACAGTTGGCTTCGACACGGGTCGATGATGCCGCCGAGGCTTTGTATGCGGCGACGGAGAACGTCAAGGATCTGGGCCTTGGGCTTCGACGCGCAGACGACACTGAAATTCAGGAAAAGCTCGGGGAGATTGCTTTTCAGCTGGGATACGAAGGCGAACTCATTTTGAACCAAAATGCAGTTTCCCAGGGGCTTTACTTCTTTCCACGTTACTTAAACGAATCACTCATGGAATACCCAGAACATGCCGACACGCGCGACCCAGGACCAGTCAGGAGCCACGGGCAATGAGACCGAGTCCGGAGGACTCGTGAGCCAGCCACCCCCAGAGACGCGCACCCGCTCTGGGCGCGTCTCCAAGCCGCCGACGCGTTACGAGCCCGTCGAGCAGGTCGAGGACGACTACGCACCCGAAGATTACGATACTGAAGACCCGGATGACGTTTCAGAGGATCTAGACTCGGATGTGGAAGATGAGGAGTCTGACGAATCTGATGCTGACGATGATGGAAATTTGGATGGATTTGTTGTACCAGATAAAAGTGAGAGTGACGTAAGTGATAGTGATGGAGAACCTGCCGTTCCTGTCGCAAAGCGCCGAGCCGTCGTCAAGAAACGTCCCGCCACCCGAGCCTGAGCCACGGCGCGCATGGACTCCGCAGCAGGATTTTGATGAGCAGCCTCCAGCGAGACGTTTTGTTCCCGCGTTTGATCCACCGCGTCAACAGAACATCTTTGAATCGCTCAAAGAGAATCAGGTTGCTCTTATTTTGATTGGTATCGTTATTGGAGTTCTCATTATGAATATGCGACCTATTATTGTAAACCCCATGAAAAGTTAAAATGGATACAAGGGTGCGTTTTTAACGTAGTCGTCGTTTCCTACAAAATCACCAACTGGACCCGCGCGGTTCACATACACATCCTCCTGTAATATCCCCATCCAGGGATTTACACGAGTTTGATCGGCTGGCTCCATCTGACGAAAGACGTCAAATTGCGAAGGAGATTCCACTGGTGGAGGTGGGCGAGACGCGATAGTACGAGAAATACTTATATAAAGAACGAATGAAACGGCTAGAACTGCCGCAATTGGTGCAACGTAACCACGTCTCAAAAGATACAGACTCGTGAATATAGTCATAGAACCAGCAATTGCCACGAGGGCAAGTTGCCACGTGGGAAGTGTTGTGAGAAAGTCCATCGCGTTATCTATTATTTATGAAAGTTTTTTACTCGGCGGGCTGATCTGGAACGTCGTCATCACCGGCCGGGGTGGTCTGCTCTGCAGACCCCTCGTCACCCTCGGTGATGGAATCGATCTGAACAGCCGGGAGCTTGCGCTCCTCGATAATCTTACCCACGCGCTCATCAGCCATTGCCACCAGCTCAGCAAACGTCTTGTCTGGGAACTCCTTGCGCAGCTCCTCGACAACCTCCGCAGGGTGGGGAATCGGGGGGACGTCCGGCTTGGTGTAGAATTTGGAGTTCTCGTCGGACGGGTCGATGAACGGATACGGACCGGGCTGGGGCTGAGCGATCATGTCGCGCTTGCGCTTCTCGAACATGGCTGCAGCCGCATTCTGGTTCTGGCGGTACTTGGTCATAATCTCCTCGAGCTTGTCGTTCTGGTAGTGCACGTCGTTAATCTGATCACGATCCGGGGGAATCAGAAGCCACTTGTACATATCGACCACGTAGATGTCCACCAGAGCATCCTCCTTCTGGAGGCGCTTGGCATGAGACGAAGCCTCGTCGCGAGTTGCGAAGCATCCACGGATCTTCATACCCAGCTTCTCATTCTTCTGAGGCAGATCTGGGCCAACAAACGAGATGCACGCAAAAAGCTGGCCTGGCACAGTCAGATAGTCTTGTTCGAGAGTACCCATTTAAAAGAAACAAGCGCTTATTTTTTAAGTTCTAAAACGCAACTGAAATGGCTGCCGAAATGAGAAAACTGCACAACGATTGCAAACGTCAATTGATTCAGAAATGGGTTCAGCCTAGAACAAAGGTTCTCGACTGTGGGTGCGGTCGGGGTGGCGACTGGCACAAGTGGAAGGCGTCTAGGTGCCAATTGTTTGCAATTGATCCTGACATCGAGTCCTTGAATGAGGCGGAGAAGCGTGCTGATGAAATGCGATTTAATGTATTGTTTCTAGGGACTGGAAACATAATTCAGGCGGCTTTCGCTGGTCCTTTCGACGTCATCTGCTACAACTTTTCACTTCATTACATTTTCGAAGACCCCGTGACGTACCGAACGTCCCTCAAGGCGATATCATGTTCCCTGAACCCTGGCGGGCTTCTGATTGGTATAGTCCCTGAAAAGGCGCGAGCCGAGGCGCTCGTCGACAAGTTTGGTCATTTCATGGATGAACTAGGCAACGAATTTGCATTGTTAAATGGAGGCCGCCGACTCTCTGTACGTCTCGTCGATGGTCCCTTTTACGCGGAAGGTGGGCGTGAAGAGCCCGTGCTTGACGCCTCGGTCCTCATTCAGGATCTCAAGGAGGCCGGTCTCGAACTCGTCACTTGGGAACCCATGATTCCCGAACCTAACGGTCTTATTTCAGATCTGTACAGCAAGTTTGTCTTTAGAAAAGTCTCGGCCTAATAACAGGACATGATCTGGCAGATCATTGCAGTCGTCTTGTTTGTGCTTTTACTTTCAGTGTTTTGGTTCCACCAGGAACCAGCCATGCTGACGGAACTCAAACAGAGGTACTGGTCAACCCTGGAGATGCTGCGTCAGTCAGGGGATCCGATGTGGAAAGGGGTCCTTAAACCCTCTATTCTCACTGGAATGAGCGGGTGGGACAAGGCGAATGGTCCCATAGGTTCAAACGTGAACAAAGGATACGAAATTTACATCTGTCTTGATGGAGACGATGTAAACTCGGCAATGTATGTGCTTATTCACGAACTAGCACACATGTCAGTTCCAGAATATGATCACACGACGAATTTTTGGAAGAATTTCGAGGCTCTCAAGAAGCTATGCGTCGCAAAGGGCCTGTATAAATTGGACGGTGTGCGTAAATACTGTGGGGACGTGGTGAAAGATGGCGAGAGCTCAGTATGAGCTCCCTCTTGACTCTGTGGGATCACAAGACCGCGCTCCTTCGGAGCTCCCCTTGGTCTCTAGGCCCGCTCGATCACGTACTTCTTGATGATGTAAAACACGATGGCGGCCACAAGCGCCGTCACAGCCAAGCCTGTGAGCGAGACCTCTCCTGACTCACCCACAAACTTGGGAACCATCGTGCGCAACCGCGACTGAACAGGGCCTGAAAAGGCGACGACTGAGGCTGCGCCTGCCAGAGCGGCCTGGAACTGATCATCGGTCAGGCCAAACGGGTTTCCGGTTGCGGCCGCCTTCTTGCGCTCCTGGGGTTCCTCGTGCCGTCTCTGAACCGCAGCGGACGGCGCCATCTGCGAACCCATAATTTCATTCTGCATCACCTCCTCAATCGGAGTAGAGAAATCCGCCATTTGAGATTCATCAACGTTTTTTTCCGGCTGATAATTCTTCAGCAAACCCGTGGGTACGGACTTGGACGAAGTTTGGGGGTCCCGCTTGAGAGCCTCGCGCGCAATCTCCTCATTGAGTGGAACTTCCTGCTCCACTGGAATATCGCTAATCAGGGTACTCGCATCAGGGTCGTATGTCAACATCTGAATTTTAGAGGGAAATTAAGAACCCAAGTGCTACGCACCCGAGACATTTTCATCACAAGTGCTGCGCACTTGGTCTCTCACCGCTTCTTGATCACATTCACAGACCCACCCTTGCGCTTAACCTGGGGTTCTGCTGCTGTTCGCGCCACGGCTCGTGGATTGTAGTGAGCCTGATGGTACTGCCAAAAGGCTTGCGAGCCGACACGGAAGTTCCGCCTGATGGGTGCCTTGTACCAAAAGACGCAATCCGTGATGCGATTCGACTTGGACGTGTTGTCGAGAACCAAACACTCGTAATTCTCGGTACATGCGTCCATCACCTGGCAAAACTGATCGAAATTTGGAAAAACTCCGAAAAATGCCTTGTAGAGATTCTCACGGTTCTGACGGACGTTGTCTCTGAGTGCAAACACATAGTCGACGTTGGTTCGAATCATGGGCGTCATGTCCATGCAGTACTGGGTCGTCATCATAAAGAATATCTTCCAGTGCCGACCATTCATAAAGAGCTGACGGATAGCCACGTCCCGCATAAATCCCTTGTCGTACATACAGTCGTCCATGAGCACGAAAACAGGGGAGCAACGCCCGACAGCCAAGAGCTTCTTCTGACGCTCTATGAGTTTCTCGAGTGCATCTTTGTTATAGTCTCCGAAAACGAAGAGGTCTGGGATGAACTGCTTATAGTACCCGTTACCTTCTTCAGTTCCTGACATGGCGATACCGGCAGGCAGGTGCTTCTTGTGCCATAAAATGTCCGTGACGAGAGTCGATTTTCCCGTCCCTCTTTTTCCGATGAAGACGCAGACCTTGTCGTCGGCCATGCTGGATGGATCAAACTTTCGGAGCTGTAGAGACATCTCCTTCCTACAATTTCGAAACAAAATAGGAGTTGACCCGCGACGCACCTATGGGAAACAAATGTTACCCTTTACTAGGATGTCCGCAGGATACATACAACTTGTGGCACTTGGACAACAAGATGCGTACCTTTCTGGGGAGCCACAGGTGACGTACTTTTCAGGCGTGTACAAACGGCACACGCCCTTTGTCCTCGAAGCCTACGATATTCCGTTCAACGACCAGTACATAACTTTCGGAGGAACGAGTATATGTCATATTCCTCCAAAAGGAGATCTTATACGAGGTCTTACTCTAAAAATGACTTTACCCGCCCTGTACAATCCTGGAAATGACTGGACGTGGAACACTCCTGCAAGTTCGTCCAACTTTCCAGCCCTTTGGTACGGGTTTTCAAACGGCGCTATTCAGAGAATCACTTCAAAGTTGGGATACTTTTACTACTCGACGAACACGTACAGTACGACATGGGCTAACACGTTTGTTCCAACTCTGAATTATAACGCAAATACTAACCAATTTGTGTTCAATAATATTTCAAATGTCATTATTCAACCTGGGTTCTCTGCAACGAATGCAGGCTCACCTGTATTCTGGGGTTTTGATCCAATCAATTATTCTTATACAGACGTGTATGGAAATCTCGTATATACTGCGACCGTTTCGCGTCTTTCAAACTTGACTGCGAATAATGCCACCGGTGCAAATTTAGCACCAAACGTATACGTGTCAACCATAACCCCTGATTTCACGCTTGAGCAGGCGGGTTGGATTCAGACATCAGGTGTGCCCGTGAACAGTCAGACGGGATTTTACGCAAGTCTTGCGCAACCTTTACCACTTTCAGACAGGAGTCAATTTTTAGATTTGAGCGCGTTGGCCCCTGCAACAAACTCACCGTACTGGAGTATAAACGATCTTTCGACTACAACATTGTTCGTTTCTCCCGAAGGCCTTGTCGAATTCTTGAGCGCTGGGTATTACACCGTCCGTTTAGGGTTTAACATCGACGCAGGAGCTGTCGTTTCTATAAGTTATGGAAGTACTAGTTCGTCTACTCTCCCCGCTTCACCTACGTTCCAGTACACGTACACATACACCGTCTCCCCAGACCCGACGTCGCCTGCAATTATTCCTATAATTTCAACTGGAAATAAATACTATTATTTCTACGTCCAGACGAATCTTCCATGTAACGCACTTCAGGGGACATATATAACTGCAACTCCGGCTAATGACACGTATGAATTTTCAAATAATATTACTCTTTCTAGAACATCTCTCGCACCCGTGCCCCTCTATGGAAACATATCAGCCACGTCCGGAACGACAGTCACTCTTGATTCAAATTCTATGATGCGTTTCACGGTCAATGGAGAGTACCTGATTTCCGGAGTCTTGACTCTTTCAAACACCACCACAGAGTCTTATGTGTCGAACGTCGTTATCGGCGAACGGGCAAACATTCTTTACGTCTACGACATGTCCCTTCAGGGACGCAACCCGACATACGCTTTTTCTATACCTCTCGTGGCCAATACACACCTTGCATATTACCTCAACGTTTCGACGACGCAATCGTTCTCTAACATTTCAGCCAATTCATTTTTCACTATAAATCAAGTGGGCGTTCTTTCAGACACGACTCCGGATGTCGTACTCCCTTACAACGGTATCCTTTTACAATCTACATCAAGTACCCTGACGAGTCCTCTTAATTTAAATACAAATTTCAGCTCGAATACCAACTCGGATTTATTGTCGGTAAACGCATCCGGAAATCTCGTGTTCAACAGTGTGGCTTCATATATGATGACGGGTGTGTTTTACACGTCCAGCCCCGTGACCAACATTCGCATCACAAATTCAACCTCGACTTTCAATCAGGTCTTCAACTTTAGTCTCGGCCTTTCGCCACCTTATACCGTGTCTATGCCTTTTCGTATTACTGATAATGCAGCGGGTACTTCATATGGTATAACTCTCAACACGTTTGCACCTGGCGCAACCGTAGAATCTGGGACGTACCTGACCGTCGTTCCTATAGCCTCTAATACGCTCATAGCTGGATTTCAGACATATAATTACTATGATTCCGTGGGAACTATAGCCATCGCGCGTGCAGATCTCAAGGTGGGTGGTCAGACGATCCAGAGTCTCACGGGTGAGTACATAGAGGTGTGGAACGAGCTCAATGTGCCCTACGAGAATCAGCCGGGTCTCCAGCTGCTGATCGGTAAGTACGACACGCAGACGAGTGTTGGCCCCCCGGGGCGCACATATTACGTGAATCTTCCGTACTATTTCTACGGGAACCCTGAACTCTCCTTACCCATCACCGCCCTAGGGAGACAGGACGTGGAGGTCTGGGTCACGTTCAACAACTTTTCCAATTTGACTTCCGTATCAGTGACTAACCCGTCGCTTACAGCCACCATCATCACAGAGTACGTCTATTTGTCAAACCCTGAAATCGACTGGTTTCAAAGTCACCGGCTGGACTACGTCATAACCCAGTGTCAGTATGAATCCTTTCAACTTCCTCAGGGGTTTCAGTCTGCTATTTTTGATTTAAAATTCAAGAATCCTATCAAAGAGCTCTTCTTTCTGATTCACCCAAACTCCAATTTACCTTATAATTACACGACACCTGGAGGTGGTACAGACGCTTTGACTTTTGGCATGACATTTAACGGTGAAGACGCATTCTTGACGGCGACTATAAACACTCTTTATGTCGGTGCCATCGAACCGTTCGTGACGCACACCAACTTTTTCTCAAAACCAACGACGTTGTCCGCTCAACAGCCAAACCAGTACGGTCGTCAATTTTACATGTATTCCTTCTCTACAAATCCGTTTGGGACCCTTTCCTCTGGCCAAATCAACTTTAGTAGGATTAGACAGGTTCTTTTGGAGATGAATATAGGAAATACCACACTAAACTTCCCAACGAAAACTTTTAATATCATAGCCCTGAGTCAAAATATTCTAAGAATAGAAAACGGAATAGGTGGCGTCATGTTCCGGTAAAGAGACCGAGGGGGAAGTTTCGAAGAAACTTGCCCGCTTGTGATCCACCCGTGAAAAAGGGGCGGCGAACGCCGCCCGTTTCTTTTCCCCAGACTTACTAGAGATGGCCGGTCGTGCCAGTTTGTCCTTTCTTGGTCAAGAGGACATTTCACTGAGCGGGGACCCCCAAGTGACGTACTTTATAGAAAAGTACCAGGGTCAGACGCCGTTTGCATATCGTGTCGACAAGGTTATTTTCGACGAGGCGGGCGTTTCGTTCGGCTCTCAGAACCACAGAATCATTCCCCGGTCAGGTGATCTCATCACGGGTATGACGCTGTACACGGCGTTTCCGACACCACCGGCCGGAGTCCAAGTTCTCGACTCGGTCGGGACGCTCATGTTTCAGTATGTAGAACTCTACATAGGTGTTGAACTCATCGAACGATTGTACAGTGAGCATATCGAGATGACGTTCGATCTCACGGTTCCCAAAGGGAAACAGCCCGCTTTGTCCTTTTTGGATGGGAAAAACCTGACATACTCCACGAACCCGCAGCTCGCATACACGGTGCCGCTCCCCTTTTCTACTTTCAAAAAGGGGTTGCCCCTGTGCGCTTTCAAGGAGGATGTGACGATCCGGATCGTCTGGAACCCATCCACTTACTTTACGGTTCCACCGACGCTCATCACAACCCCATTCATAGCTCAGCTCAACATAGAGTACACGTACCTTTCAGATAAGGAAATTGACTATATTAAACAGCCCCGACTCCAAGTGTTTGAACAGGTTCAACTGAACCAATTCTTCGCACCGTATCCTCTGAATACCGTTCAGTGCCGTCTCAACTTTTATAATCCCGTCAAGGAACTCTATTTTGTTTTACAACAAGATTCGGCTCGTGGGTACGATTATAGCAACACGGCGACCACTGCAGCCGCATCAGGGACTATAGGTCCAGGTGATATTCTCAATAGGCTTCAGTTTGACTTTAACACGACTACCCGTATAGAGCCCACTGTCGGAACTCCACAATTCTTGAGAATTATTCAATCTCTCGAGTTTCACACCCGTGTTCCTGATAGACTTTTCTATATGTACTCGTTCAGTCTCGACCCAGAGGGTGAATCACCCACAGGGTCTGTGAATCTTTCACGAATTCAGGGTCAAAATTTGTACTTTTCATTCAACCCCAATCCCACAAATGTCAATATTCGAGTGTATGCCGCGTCGTACAATTTCCTCGAGACTTCCAATAACTCGGCCAAAGTGACTTTTTCCAACTTTTTTTAGTTAAAAGAGCTACGCTCTTTCCCCGTATGATGAGGACAGGTGATGGCGAAGTCGATACGAGTGGTATTGAAAATGCAGCGATTGACCTCTTTCTTCCAGTTTTGGAATCGGCGACGGTTCTTGCCGGTCATTATGCCAAGGCGTGTGGTCGAAACTGCGTCACGGCTCAGGACATGAGTTACGGACTCATGTACGCAGCTAGGAACGTCATGGGAAAGCACACAGGCTCTTTGTACCCAGAGATTTATGGGGAGGAGGAGTCGTGTAGCGACTCCGACGCCGACTCTGACGCGGACGAGGACGAGGAGTCCCCAGAGGACGCCTGGACGAGGTACGAGGGTTCAGACGAAACGGCTCGTAATATGAACGAATGCGCAGACAGTTGGGTCCAGTGGGCGCCCACAAATCCAGCAGAGCGCGCGCTGAAAAACGCAGTCGACAAAAACTCCTTTTTTGGTAGGGAATGAGAACTACACAGTACAGAATATTCGTGGAGTCACGGAGTGACTCTGACGACGACTCAGAGTCCGAGTCTCTACGTGACTCGTCCAGGTACATAAATATCATAGAAGAAGAAGGGTTCGAAGAAGATCCAGAGGGGTTCGAGGGTCTCCAAAAAGGATCTGAAATTGACCAGGGGGGCACGGGCGGACCCGTTCCTTGGGATCCTTCCGAAAGTTTTTTTGCTTACATATAGTACAATGGCATCCACTGTTATGGGTATCGCAACGACCGTCGAGGCTCAGGGCCTGAACGCCGTGGTCGGCGGCTTTTCCTTCGCCGCCGCCCTCGCTTGGTATGAGGTGGTGAAGACCATCGTGGAGCGCGTCGCCAAGTCCAACGGCAGCACCCAGGGCGCCCTCTGGAGCGCACTGGTGACCACCCTGCTCGCCGTCATCGTGTTTATGGTGATCAAGGCGCTCGTCAAGAACGTGGAGATCAAGGAGCCGGGTCAGCCCATCTTCGCGGTGACCCGCTAAGTCCGCATCTGTGATCCAGGGGGGACGGTTCCTACGAGTCCAGGGCCAACTTGGGCGCCAAGTTGGCCCCCGAACGTCTTCCAGGCCACAATAGCCCCAATTAGAACCAAAATTATGATCCACCAGTGAAAACGCCTCTTTGGCTCGGGTGGTGGAGGCGGTTGAACTTTCATCGCCTCCACGATTCGTTTAATTTGAATCTCCTCGATAGGTTGAGGAGGTGGTAGGGTGGGTTCAGGGTCGGGCGTCAGGTGAAGACGCAGTATAAAGGCGTTCGTGTTCCAGCCCCGAAAGTTCAGGAGATCCCCGTTTTTATCGACCCACCGAACCGTCAGACGCTGTAAAGAGTTGATGGGTTCAGGATAATCGACAGATACACGATAGTCCTTATTTTCATGAAAATTCTTGATACAGGCTGACCCAACGTCCATGATGATGGGTGCAAAAGATCGGTTCGCATTTGAACCTGAAATTGTACCTGAAGTCCCCTGAAGCGCTCCAGTATCCACGTTGAATGGTGTCCGGAGTTCGTCAATGTCTAGGTAAATGTATTCATTCAAAGAAAAATCAACAAGGGTCGTGGACTTGATGATGTACTTCCCTGAATAGGCTGGGTCCAGAGCCGTCGCCAGGGTCGCTGTGTAAGTCGTCCCTTTTGTCAGTCCGACCATCGTCGCAAATTCTTCTGAATGAATTTTGAGTGTAAATGAACCGCCTGATGAAAAAACAAAGCGCCCCTCTTCCGGAACGTATGCAAGGGCTGGAGCGCCTGATTGAGCCGACACGTCCTGAGCCAACGTATACGCGCCATAGAAACCTTCGTTCAAGGAGACGTTTGACGTTCCGTTGATTTGAAACACGTTCGAACCGTTTGTGAGGTTGTACATGGTGTTGGGAACGCGAGCCGAGACCAGATCGACCCGCTCGACGTTTCGTATCGGTCGGGTCAAGTGGAGCGTGTATGACGAGCCCGTAGGGTACAGAGACACGTCACGGTTCGCAGCATCGACGAATATGAGACGCTCTGATGCACCCGAACCGGTATAGTTCATTCTAATTTAGGTTGGGAATTTAAGAAGGCGGTGAAGGCCACGTGATGTTGAAAGGATCCGTCTGAGTTTCCGGAACCTGACGAAGCAGAGAACGGTACGTCACCCACAGAGTTCTGTCCGTGACGGGGGCATCGGGAAGCTGGGTCCAATCTGAAGCGGTCAGCAAAGCATCACGCTGAGCACGAATCTGAACCCACTGCTTGGCATTCACTTTGACTGGATCAGATACTATGCTGATGGACCCATCATCCGCCTTGATCGCCTTGGAACACGTGTAATCCACGCCATCTGGAACGGGTACGCGGACACAGTGGTCATTCACGTCGTTCGGAATTCCACCGGACGTATAATAGTAATAATACACATCAAGGGTCTGAGAATCAGCAAGGGCCATCAACGACATTTTTACTTTAAGATTGCACTAGATTTTTAAGTAATGAAATTCACAGTGGATGACTTGGTGATAGAAGAGAGGCCTACGGGTAATGAATTTTATGGAGAATATATATGGCCCACGCCTCTGTTCATGTGTGATTTTTTGAAAAGAAATTCAGAACTCGTGAAAGGTAAACGGGTTTTGGAACTCGGGTCGGGGACGGGGATCGTGGGTCTATATATCGCTAAGCTGGGTGCGACGCATGTGACCCTCACTGATTTTATAGATTTTAATATTGAAAACATGAAAATAAACGCAAAGGAAAATAAACTCGAAGGCTTGACTGAACCTCGGTGGTTTCAATGGGGCACGAGCCTATGTGAACAATGGGACGTGATTATAGGTTGTGACATTGTATATCCCTCAATGGACAAAATAGCCCTCATAAAAGCCATAAAAATGCATCTAAAACCCGGTGGAAAATTTATACTCGGGTACAATGATAGACCTGGCGACGTCATGAATATATTCGAAATGTCAGGGTTGCGAGTAAAAGAACTTGAACGGCGTGATATTGAATTTGAACCTGAAAAGTTTTCAGATATAGTTCATAAAAATCACGATAGTAATATCTATAGGATCATCGAAATGGAGGTCCGGTGATCCACGTGACGAGTGAACGTCGCACACCCTTCGTGACGGGCGTGACCCGGTGCCGCAGGTAACTCGGGAAGATGATCACAGTTCCCTGTTCCTTTTCAGCAACGACCGTACGGTCACCGTCCAGTGAAAACTGAAGCTCACCCCCTTCGTACTCACTCGGATCTGAAAGCTGGATGGAGATGCTCAATTTACGACCACAATTGAGAGGTCCCTCTCCCACATCAAAGTGCCAATCGTACCGACCCTGGTAAGACTCGTCATACTCCGTATATTGCAGATTTTCATGAAGGCTTGTGATGTCAAAATTGAAAAACTCCTTATTACACTGACCCACGAGGCTCATAATCTTTTGGTACACCGGTTCCCAATGCGTCGTTTTCGGCACCCAGTAAATCTGGCTCTTGCGAACCTCGCTGTTTTTCCCATCCTCCGTAAGCCCTGGGGCCAGATCAAAGTTGGCCTTGCGCAGACCCATACACTCGTCAACCGTAAAAGCGTTCGAGAACCGGTAGTACTTGATGAGGTTCGGGTTGTGACGCGCGAAGATGAACTGCAGCGGAGCTTCTGCATCACAAGCCTTCGGCTTGGTCTGAAAGTCATGCACATAGTCCCGGTAAGGCCCCTCCGCGTCCACATAGTGCAAAAACACCTGAATATATTCTTCACCCTTGAACTCCTTGCGACTGTGCTCGATGTCACACCCGCGGTACAGACACCCGTCACCTGGGTGTAAATCTAACGATTTACTCCCCATGTAGATCGGCCACTTGTGCGTCTGGCTAAGGTTCAGGGTAACCGAATATTCACACGATGGCCGATCCTTGTGAGGCGCCAACGTGTTGCCCTTGCGGTACACACGACAGTATGAATACGTAGGCTTGAGTTTCTTCCCAGCCGCCTCGGAGACTTTCTCACACAAAAGGCCGAGAAGGGTATTACATACTGGCAGACCGTAATGAGCGGCGCTATTCGGAACTTGCGGGTCGGGTTTCCCCTCGGGCTCGTTTCGGATGCGCTCGGCAATCTTAGCAGACTCGACAGGATCGACGAGCCCCTTGAGAACTTTATAAAGTCCTCGCATTATATGTTTTGAGGTTCAAAGCTTTAAAAGACTGTGACACGGACTTGGCCCGCTCCGCCGTTTCCAGTGGGTCCGCCACCGCCACCGGGTATCACGCCTGTACTACTTCCTGTTGCCCCGGGGCCACCATATATTGAAGTTCCAGCTGTTGTTCCAGCCCCTCCACCACCACCATAAACAGATGATCCACCCGTCGTGCCGCCGCCGCCGCCGCCGCCATAGAAAAGGCCTCTTCCACCAGTTATAGGCGATCCAGATCCACCAGTTAAACTATTGGGATTTGATGATGATGGAATAGCAGGCCCCCCACCTGCACCTGCAGGCCCCGCCGCCCCCGCAGACGACATCCCCCCACCCCCACCTACATTCCCCCCACCTCCATACGCTGTTATAGTAGCTGTGCCATAAGGGCCAAACGTGGAATTGCCACCAGAACCGGCTGGATGGGCGCCTCCACCTCCAACAGAAACAGCTACGGTTGAAGATAACGTGGAAAAAGGCAACGTGTTTGATGTGTACCCACCGCCTCCACCAGTCGTGGCCCCTCCCCCTCCCCAGCACTCGACGAGGACCATAGAACCTGCAAAGGGCTTCACCCACGTGAAAGGAGCTGCGCTCGTCCCTGATCCGGTGAACGTCTGCACATTCGATTGAACCGAAGAAGGTCCAATGAGCCCCGTTCCCACGCCCGAAAAGATGGCGCCTGAAATGGTGTCGCCATTATAGTCTACAGTTTCAGACATTCTATTACCTAAAAAGAAGTTATTCGGACGTATCCAGCTGCACCTGTACCACCTGGTGAGGGCGTGTTCCCGCTACCCCCGCCACCACCCCCGGGTATCTGACCCGCACCACCGGTCGATGTCGATCCTGCACCTCCGGCTCCTCCGAAAACTGATGCGCCTCCTGCACCACCATCCTGACCGCCTTTTCCTCCGCCGCCGCCCCCGCCGCCCCATACGCTCGAACCTCCAGCGCCACCAGGTGACCCGAAACCGCCGCCGCCGCCGCCGCCGTAAAAGGTGGCGGCGCCACCGGCGCCTGCCGGGGACGGTCCACCCGTGCCAAAAGCTTGGGTTCCACCCAAGTCCATCGCACCTCCGGCACCTCCAGGACCTCCAGGACCAGTCGTACCAACTTTTCCTCCATAAGCGACGCAGAGCGAACCGAAACTCGATGGATTTCCGGCCGCTCCACCAGCCACCTGTGCGCCTACAGTAACTGCCTGGGGACTAGGTGCTAATGGTCCTGGAAGCCAGCGCTGAACGTATGCGCCACCGCCGCCGCCGCCGCCGAGCGTAGGCCCCCCACCCCCGCCGCCGCCCCAACACTCGATGAAGACTATATTGGACTGCGGGGGTTTCGTCCAGTTTCCTGGACTCGTGAACGCCTGGACGTTGGCACTGCTAAAGACGCCAACACCAGAAATCTGACTGTTTCCAGTGAATGAGGTTGCGCTGAGCGTCGTTGACGCTGGATAATAAAACGTCTCGGCCATTCTACTTTAGGGTTAGAAAACAAAGACGCGAACCTGACCCGCGGCTCCTGCGCCTGCAAATTGGAGGAGCGACTTCGCCGCTCCGCCGCCGCCGCCACCCGGTGGCGTGCCTCCCGTGGGCTGCACGACGGGTGCGACGTCCGTGCCACCAGACCCCCCGCCACCGCCAAAGACGGAAACCCCCCCTGGCGACGCGGTGGTGACACCATCGCCGAGTCCGCCCCCACCACCCCCCCCTCCATAAACGGACGATCCACCATTGCAGTTCGAGGAGGTGAATCCGGCTCCGCCGCCCCCCCCTCCGAAGATCGTTCCGTTGACTTGAGTCGCGGGAGTGGGACCGAAGCCTGTACCTCCTCCCTGCGCACCTCCTGCGCCCGCCACCGTCAGCGGCACCGAACCCGGGCCTCCCGGCCCGCCTGCGCCCGCCATTCCTCCACCGCCGCCGCCGCCTTTGCCGGCGGTGCTGAGGGGGAGGGGGCCGCCGCCGACGCCGCCGCCGCCGCCGCCGTATCCAGTAATAATTGCACCCGGTGGGCCTATAGGCCCCGCTGAAGAATTTCCACCTGCGGAGCCCGCGCCGGCGGGATACACACCTGCAGCACCTCCCGAGCCTACAATCACCCGAACCTGAGGATTAAATTGACTCATGGGTAAAACTACATAATTGAATCCGCCACCCCCACCGCCACCACCAGACGCCTGCGTCGCCGAGCTGCCCCCTCCCCCACCCCCTCCTATACATTCAATTCTTACCCATGAACCAAACGCCGGCTTCTGCCAACCCGTAGGACCTGCAGGAAAGGTCCCGGCCGTGCTGAACGTCTGGACGTTCGAGACGCCCGCGACGGGTAATGGAAAAGGCCCTGTAACCGTTCCCGAGGTGCCAACGTACGTCGCGTCAGTTAAATTCTGATTGGTAAACACGGTCTGTGTAACACCGGACATTTCTATAACATATGGAGAACTTTATTCGGACCAAAAGTCCCGCGGGCTTTCCCTCAGTACTTGTTAAAATAAGGACTCAAACAAAACTCTTTTGGAGCTGGAACCATCGTGTTGAGAACACCGACGTTTGCTGAATTATAAGGTGAAAATACAACCTGTCCACTTGGCAAAAGAGTCGCTCCCGTGAATCCATATACACTGGAACTTCCGGTCCCAGATGCTGCACAATTAGAATACGTGAGTGCTACCGGATCAAACATACCGATATTTGAAGAAGTGAAAGGAGCCATGATGACGTTCCCATTCGGTAAAAGAACGCCGCCTATGAAAGCCGAAATCCCCGTATTCGTAATCACATTTGTAAAAGTAAGAGCCGTAGGATTAAACACGCCTATATTCGAATTTCCAGTTCCAGATGATGCGATCATGACGACGTTCCCATTGGGTGCTAAAACACCTCCGCGAAACTTGCCCACTCCTGCAGCTCCTACAGCCACTGAATTAGAGACGGTCGGTGGGTTAGTTAATGGGTTGTATTGAATAATGTTTGAATTTCCGGTTGGAACTCCCACGACGTTCCCGTTTGGTAAAAGAACGGCTGATAAAATACTGCCGTCATTTCCTATTCTGACTATATTTGAATATGTGTTGAGTATCGGATTGTAACTTCCTACGTTAGAATTTGTCGTCAAGGACATCATGGTTACGTTCCCTGTTGGATCCAAAACAGCTGCAGAGAAAGATGCGCCTATGAAATATGAATTAGAAGCTACTAAAGTCAAAGGGTTGTACGTTATTATATTTGCCGTTGCACTCTGAGGAATGAAAACAACGTTTCCAGTAGGTAAAAGAACCGGAGAAATCGCGACGCCGAAGGGAATCCTAGCACCCGAGGGTACAACCGACGAAAAAAGACCCGTGAATGGATTGTAAATACCGACATTAGAAGCCCATGGTGCTAATAGTACCCGACCATCCGGCAACAAAACGCTCCCCTGGAATCCTCCCACCGGCCCCACCGCCACGTTTCCATACACGGGCACCGGTGATGTCGCCCACCACGATTTTGCCGGCTGCGAAGCCGCGTTGCATGTTGCAGAGATCCAGGCCTGAATTGTTGCGGCGTTTGAAGGCGTCGGTAAAAGATACGGCCCGCGCTTGAACAGGTCTTCGTTATAGTAAATTGTTCCTGTGAGTGATAAATTAGAACCCTGAAACCCGTTCGAGGCGTACACGTTCCCCTGAACCTGGAGCGTCGTGGTGGGATTGGTTGAAGTTCCGACGCCGACCGAACCAGTTTGGCTGTAAATCGATATCGTGTTTATGGTTGTTGCATTAAGAGTCGAAACCCCGAACGCAGCTGTATTGAGCGTCGTGATATTCGCCGTGATGACATTCATTGTCGTGACGTTCATTAACGTCGCTTTGATGTTCGTCGTTGTGAGTGCGTTCGAGACCCACAAATTACCCTGGACGCTCAAGGTGTTTCCAGCGGCGCTTGTGCCTATACCGATATTCGATGTTGTAATGAGGGTCTGGACGTTTGCGGTTCCTGACGCGTTCGCACTGGTCGCCACGATATTTGTCGTCAAAATACTGTTTGACACGTACACGTTGCCCTGGACGCTCAGGGTGTTTCCAGCGGCGCTTGTGCCTATACCGATATTCGAGGTTGCAATTAGGGTCTGGACATTTGCGGTTCCTGACACGTTAGCACTGGTCGCCACGATATTTGTCGTCAAAATATTGTTTGACACGTACACGTTTCCCTGGACGCTCAAGGTGTTTCCAGCGGCGCTTGTGCCTATACCAAGAGGTGACGCCGTTAAAAGGGTCTGGACATTTGCGGTTCCTGACACGTTCGCGAGGGTCGCCGAAACGTTGGTCGTCAAAAGCGAATTGGAAAACCACACGTTGCCCTGAACGCTCAAGGTGTTTCCGGCGGCGCTTGTGCCTATACCAAGAGGTGACGCCGTTAAAAGGGTCTGGACGTTTGCGGTTCCTGACACGTTCGCACTGGTCGCCACGATATTCGTCGTCAAAATACTGTTTGACACGTACACGTTTCCCTGAACGCTCAAGGTGTTTCCGGCAGCGCTTGTGCCTATACCAAGAGGTGACGCCGTTAAAAGGGTCTGGACGTTTGCGGTTCCTGACACGTTCGCACTGGTCGCCACGATATTTGTCGTCAAAATACTGTTTGACACGTACACGTTTCCCTGAACGCTCAAGGTGTTTCCGGCAGCGCTTGTGCCTATACCAAGAGGTGACGCCATTAAAAGGGTCTGGACGTTTGCGGTTCCTGACACGTTCGCACTGGTCGCCACGATATTCGTCGTCAAAATACTGTTTGACACGTACACGTTTCCCTGAACGCTCAAGGTGTTTCCGGCAGCGCTTGTGCCTATACCAAGAGGTGACGCCATTAAAAGGGTCTGGACGTTTGCGGTTCCTGACACGTTCGCACTGGTCGCCACGATATTTGTCGTCAAAATACTGTTTGACACGTACACGTTTCCCTGAACGCTCAAGGTGTTCCCGAACGCCCCCGTCCCTATACCCACGTTGGACACGACGGCGAGTGAAAATGTGTTGGCGATTCCATAAACGTTTGCGTTGACCACAATCACGTTCGTGGTCGTAAGAGCGTTCGAGGCGACGATGTTTCCCGCCACCTGAAAACTTCGAGAAAAGATTAATGCTGTATTTAAAGTCGCAAGGTTGGAGGACGCGGCAAACACGTTCCCGAACGGTGTTGCGACATTCCCTATTCCGATACTCGAAGAACTTGCATAAATATTTCCATAAAATTGTGAAAACGCTCCTTGGACAGTGAGATTCTGCTGAAGGGTCGTGTTGCCTACCGTGTTGGAATCACCGAAATTGGTGATGACAGGCATCTCTGGTACTTGCGAACATTTGTTTCCCGTCGGGTCCGTAGGGCCCTCCTACCGAGATTTTACAAGACCGCTGCGGGCTTGGTCTAGGCTGCGTAGTCGGGCCAAAAGCCCTACGGGCTTTCCTCCTCAGTACTTGTTAAAGTACGGGCTCAAACAAAACTCCTGAGGCGCTGGCGTGAATGTGTCGAGAACACCGACGTTTCCAACGTTATACGGACACAGGACCACCTGACCGCTCGGAATGAGAGATCCACCTATAAAAGCCGAACCCGATGAGGCTGTTGCCGAAGTCGAGTTCGAATATGTAAGAGCTATCGGGTCGAACATTCCGATGTTTGAAGAGAAAATAGTAGGGATGAAAACTATATTCCCTGATGATAAAAGGGTCCCACCTCCAAATAAACTTGTACCGGAGTTTCCTGCAATCGGTCCGACATTGGAAAGAATCAGGGAAGTTGGGTTGAACACTCCGACGTTCGAACCGCCACCGGGGATGAGAATAACATTGCCTGTAGGGTCGAGCACACTCCCGCTATACGCCTGACTTGTGATAAAAGGAAATTGTGTTTTTGTGAATGTGTTGAGGACTGGGTTATACTGCCCTACATATGTCTGTGTGTAAGGAGCCATGATGACATTTCCGTTGGGTAAAAGAACACCGCTTCTGAATGCGGCCGACCCCGCTCCATGGGCGAACATTTCGGCGTATGTCCCCGCGGTTGGATTATATTGTGCGATGGATGTAGATCCGGATGGAACAAAAACGACGTTTCCGTTTGGCGCGAGGACTCCTCCTCGGAAATAGTCCGCACCGGCCGACGGAACTGCAGGTCCCGCCGTGAACGTCGAACTCATAGGGTTGAACACGCCGACAGAGGTTGCAGTGCACGGAACAAAGACGACGTTTCCGTTCGGTGTTAAAACGCCCCCTTGGAACTTAAAAGACCCCGCTGGTATACCAGATGCCGATACGGCTGTAAATGTGAAGTTTTGAGGATTGTATATGCCGACGTTTGATGCGTTATGAGGAACGAAAAGAACACGGCCGTCCGGGAGATACACACTTCCAGCGTAGTCGGAGTTGTTCCTCGGTCCTGAGACGACGTTTCCAAATACCGGCAACCGAGACGTAGGCCACCACGAACTCGAAGGTTGGTCGGATGCGTTACACGTCGCTGAGATCCAGGACTGAATCGCCGAAGCGTTTGCATCTGTTGGCGTTAAATGGATAGATCGTTTCGTTAGGTCCTCATTGTAATAAATTGTCCCGGTCGCCGTAAGGTTGGCTCCAGACAAGGTGTTGGACGCAAACACGTTTCCGAACACCTGAAGGCTCGCTCCCGCGCTCGGTAGGCCGTTGATTTCAAGTGTATTTGTATAAATTGAAACGACGTTTATTACAGAGGTATTAATGATCTGTGGAACGTTTGCAGTTATTGTAACCACTGACGTCAAGTTCATGGTTGAGACATTTATATCTATAGTATTTGCCGAAACTGCAATTATGTTTGTAGTGTTTAATGAATTTGAAACAAAAATGTTTCCAGAGACGCTCATGGCGTTCCCGGCGGCGATAGTCCCGATCCCGACGTTCGAGGTTACGTCAAGAGTCTGAACGTTCATTGTTCTAGAGACGTTCGCGAGGGTCGCCGAAACGTTGGTTGTCAAAAGAGAATTGGAAAACCATGCGTTCCCCTGGACGGACAGGGCATTCCCGAACGCCCCCGTCCCTATGCCGACGTTTGAGGTTACGTCAAGGGTCTGAACGTTCATTGTACCAGAGACGTTCGCGAGGGTCGCCGTAAGGTTGGTTGTCAAAAGAGAATTGGAAAACCATGCGTTCCCCTGGACGGACAGGGCGTTCCCGAACGCCCCCGTCCCTATGCCGACGTTTGAGGTTACGTCAAGGGTCTGAACGTTCATTGTTCTAGAGACGTTCGCGAGGGTCGCCGAAACGTTGGTCGTTAAAAGCGAATTGGAAAACCATGCGTTTCCTTGGACGGACAGGGCGTTCCCGAACGCCCCCGTCCCTATGCCGACGTTTGAGGTTACGACAAGGGTCTGAACGTTCATTGTCCCGGAGACGTTCGCGAGGGTCGCTGAAACGTTGGTCGTTAAAAGCGAATTGGAAAACCATGCGTTTCCTTGGACGGACAGGGCGTTCCCGAACGCCCCCGTCCCTATGCCGACGTTTGAGGTTACGACAAGGGTCTGAACGTTCATTGTCCCGGAGACGTTCGCGAGGGTCGCTGAAACGTTGGTCGTTAAAAGCGAATTGGAAAACCATGCGTTTCCTTGGACGGACAGGGCGTTCCCGAACGCCCCCGTCCCTATGCCGACGTTTGAGGTTACGACAAGGGTCTGAACGTTCATTGTCCCGGAGACGTTCGCACGGGTCGCTGAAACGTTGGTCGTTAAAAGCGAATTGGAAAACCATGCATTTCCTTGGACGGACAGGGCGTTCCCAAACGCCCCCGTCCCTATGCCGACGTTTGAGATTACGACAAGGGTGCTGACGTTCATTGTCCCGGAGAGGTTCGCGAGGGTCGCTGAAACGTTGGTCGTTAAAAGCGAATTGGAAAACCATGCGTTTCCTTGGACGGACAGGGCGTTCCCGAACGCCCCCGTCCCTATGCCGACGTTTGAGGCTACAATGAGAGTCGAGGCGTTCGACGTTCCCGAAACATTCACGGCAACTGCGAAGAGGTTTCCACCCTGATACGCGTTCGAGGCGGTGACGTTTCCAAAGTTTGCAGACGCCGCTTGGATCGACCCGACATTCATCGTGGTCGTATTGGCGCTCGATGCGTAAAGGAATCCAAATGGTGTTGTGACCGTCCCGATACTTTGATCACCAACGATATTTGATGCAAAATATGAATAGACTCCAAAGGCCGTTAAATTTTGAACCAAATTTGTGTTTCCCGTAGTCACGACATCTCCAAAATATGTCGTGGTCGACATCTCTAGTAGGAGCTGAGAAAATCAGACGGGGTGGATGATTACATATATGCTTCTGCGGACGTGATCACGACATTGAATGGTTCGTACCGACACCGGCTACGTTACTGTAGCCCCTCGGTCAAATTTTTTCCCAGTATATAATACAAAATGTCCAAGATTGCTTGCTTCGTTCTCTTTTTCCTGATTGCCAACCCCATGACGTACGACCTGACCAGCAAGCTGCCCCTGGTCGGTGGCTTTATCACCGACGCTCAGGGCAAGCCGACCCAGGTGGGCGTGCTGATCCACGCGCTGGTGTTCGTCCTGGTCATGCAGTACGTGTGGGCTATGATGAAGAAGTAAACGGCCCTCACTCAAACTGTTCGAGGACCCCCTTAATCACAACCTGAAAAGCTTTTTTAACGGTACTTAAGCCTTGATAATTCATCAAGGTTGCTAAAAGACCCGTGCATATATCCTGTGCGTTCTGTTTCTCCTGAATACTCAGGCTCCAGAGCAGCATCTGCTGTTCCGGAGTCAGGGCATCCCACGACGCCTCAGCCCGAGTCCACACCTCAGCCGGGTCTGTATTTTCATTCCAAAATTCCTTCACACATGCACACATGTGTTTGTACGTGCCCCTTGACAGGTCTCCACGTTCAAAAACATGAACGACATCGTGATTTTCATCCAAAATATGAAGCTCGCCTTCAATCTCTTCGAGGTACATTAAAACCTCTTCATATTTTTTAACTTTACGAAAATATGCAACGATAGTAGATGAGTTTGGCCCAGACGGCCCCAACCGACCCTGGCGTGGCAGTTTGAAAACTCGAACGTGGACAGTGTCACTTCACTGGCGCCGAGTTCACAAGTCTCACCGGGACCGGCGCAGCTTCAAGGGTCGGCAGTGGCGTTCCCATTTTGAGGAAGAATTTAAGACCATCCGCCTATGTTCACGTCAACACCAGTGTCACCAATCTTTTCGACGTATATAAATGAAGCTCTACGAACACCAGGGGTTGCTGTAAACGTACCCGGTGAAATAACATTTGAAACCGGATACCATGCACCACCTGCACTGATAGTAAATGTTCCTTCTATGGTAGTATAATAAGTAGTTGCAGTACTTGTGGCTGTTGTGACAGACGAAACACGGTCAGAAGCAACACCGGTAAAATAGTTTACAGTATTTGTTGTCACTGTAATCGGATTACCGATACTAGTAGTAGATGTGACATTGTACGTAAATATTCCCAGGGTTCCTGATGTGACCGACGCGCCACCATTCCATGCCATTTGGAGTGACGTATTTCCAGCGGTTGAACTTGTAGTTAGTGTTAATACGTGCAACATTTTCATGTAATATCTTCCAATCTGGAGTTGGACGCCGTTCACAATACCTGGAAATGCGGGTACAGGTGTCGCAGACGTCGTCGTACCAAGTGCCGTATCAGCGTTCAACTGATAAAAATACTGAACTGGAATGAGACCACGGATAGTCGATGATGTTCCGTAAAAGACGTTCGTTGTGCCGTTAAATTCCAGGGCTCCTTTTACAATCTGACCGGCTGTCGAGTTTGTAACACCGGATCTCAAGTACACGTTCGTGGTTGTCACCGCGTTCGAAACAAACACGTTGCCCGTGACGTCGAGACTTGTTAATCCTGGAAGTCCGCCAACTGTCAACAAATCATTAACAAAGACGTTCGTGGTCGTGACCGAATTGGATACGACCAAGTTTGACAAAGTACCCACGCTCGTGATGTTGGGTTGAGAAGCTTGTGAAACGACGAGAGCCACGTTTGCGTTTGCGACGTTGCCCACGAGGTTTGAAGAATTGAGATTCGAAAGGCCAGAGGCGTTTCCCACGTACAAACCCGCCGACAAAATACCGGAAACGGTCAGGCCCGTTAACGTCCCCACGCTCGTGATGTTGGGTTGAGAAGCTTGTGACACGACGAGAGCCACGTTTGCGTTTGCGACGTTGCCCACGAGGTTTGAAGAATTGAGATTCGAAAGGCCAGAGGCGTTTCCCACGTACAAACCCGCCGACAAAATACCGGAAACGGTCAGGCCCGTTAACGTCCCCACGCTCGTGATGTTGGGTTGAGAAGCTTGTGACACGACGAGAGCCACGTTTGCGTTTGCGACGTTGCCCACGAGGTTTGAAGAATTGAGATTCGAAAGGCCAGAGGCGTTTCCCACGTACAAACCCGCCGACAAAATACCGGAAACGGTCAGGCCCGTTAACGTCCCCACGCTCGTGATGTTGGGTTGAGAAGCTTGTGACACGACCAGGGCGAGCGTCGCCTGATCCACGTTACCCGTGACGTTAGCACCGGTCAAGGAGGAAAGGGCCGATCCATTCGCCGATATGTTGGACACGGAAATGTATGAAGGCAAGTCGGTGTTCACAAGGGCCCGAAATGAAGGAGGGGCCGCTGACCCAATGAATGGTCCTGCAAACACAAAGTTGGGTGCTGAGGTCGTTGCACCCGTACCACCCGATGAAATCTGAAGAGGATTGGCAAGGGTCAGGTTTGTTATGTACGCGCCATCACCCACAGTCAGTGAATAGTTCGGACTTGACGTTGTATGAATACCAACATTTCCCTCAGCGTCGATGACCATGGCCAAAGTATGGAAATCCCAAAACTCGGCGACATTTTGTACATGACCTGGCCCACCACCCTCGTACTGGACCACCTTGAGTGCCGTTGAAGTACCTGCATTGTTGATACTCAGGGCATTTGAAACCTGTGTGTTTGTGGCCGTGACTGTGAAATTTCCCGTGACTACGAGATTACCGGCGGCGACGTTTCCAAAAGTGTGGAACCCGGCGGTGGCTGTCAAGTTTCCAAGAAGTGTCGTATCGTTCCTGACCGTAAGTGTACTCGTTGACGTGGATGTGTAAACATTCAGGTCTCCAGCGATATTACTGTAGCCCATCTGGTATTTACGGAGCAAAAAAAAGGTCCGGAAATATCAGATGTCTTTGACGTTCGACAAGAGCCCGCCATCCCCGCGTTAAAATGAGTACTGCATCGGTGAACGTTCCGAACCCGATGGGAACGAAAAAACTGGAGCCGTGCTCCCTGAGCGTGAGAAGCTCATCTAATAAATTTCAGACATCCCGCCGAATCAGTAGATCTCGGCGTCCGCTTGCCACACAAACTGAGCCTCCATGATTGAGGCGTCCATGAATTTTGAACCAGTATTTGTAAAATTGAAAGAGAACCCATACTCTGACCTCAGGTACGAGTTGATTGCCTGGGTCCCCTTGAGTGTCCCGTCTCCGTAATAAGCAACAAATTGGCTCACGTTCGTATTTGCCGTCAAGTTGGACAAATCCCTAAAGACCGTGACGTTCGCGTGATCACGTTTCGTCACTACAAAAGGTATACTATTGACACGACCGGATCCGAGAGCCGCTGCGTATTGAATGTCCGTATTGGTCTCGTAGTATCGTTGGCAGAACCGAATCGTCTCGGATAATATGCGAATTTCAAAAGGAGTCGTGATCGTCCCGAGCTCCAACTGAACACCCGTTACCTGTATAAACGTTCCCGCGGTTTGGGGCCATGGGGTCGCACCCGTCACAGCCACCGGTGCGTATCCCGGACTGGCTGTCCAGTTGGTTGTTAGCGCTACGTTCGCTCGTCCAGTGCCCCACGATACACCCAGGAGACACACCTCTACAGAGCCTGCAGTCCCTGTGCCCCATGTTCCAATGGTGCATGGTGGTACATAGACGACGTATCTGTTCCAAGAGTTTGTCATGGTCACGAGATTTGCAAAGTACGTGTTGTCCACCTTGGATCTAAGAACCACCGAGTAGGTCCCTACAGTTGTCGTATTTGCATAAAAAGAAAGAACCATTGGTTTGGCAGTTGGTTGGCCAAAACGCAAGTCATATGTACCAGACCCTTCACATGTCTGGACCAACGGACATATCCATGTGTTATCGGTCACCCCACCCATCGCCCGTACGACGTAGACGTTAGAACAGTTTGAGAATCCGTTAGAGGGGCCCACGGGTGAATCTTGCTTCGCCTTCATTGACACGTTGGATGTGCTCAAGTTTCCGGCATCAATGTGCCACCGATCCATGACCCATGAATTTGAAAGTGAAAATGAGGATGTGTTTGCTACGGTGATTGTGTTTGCTCTGTATGCTATGCGGAACGTACCGTTGATCAACCGATTTCTGTACCCTGAAAAGTTGTCATACGACACGTGTTGTGAAAAGTACCCTTGACCGGTGACGTAAAGGGCATAGGGTGGTGGTGTGGCAATTCCACCACCGACCGCCAAATTGCTTTGGATTATGACATTTGATGTAATGTTCAAAAAAGGTCCATGAACACCGAGTGAAGAGATATTAGACGTCACAAGCCTCTCAGTCCCTGTCGTACCGGTGGTCACGTCTAGGTTATAAGCAGGATTGACCGCCCCTATCCCAACTGAATTTGGAAAGTAAATATTCGCCCCTGAAGAAATCCACTGCGTTCCAGGGGTTCCTCCAGGTCCACCAGTCGCGAGCCCACCACCCGTCAAGGGTGTTATGGTTAGGTATGTTCCACCAGTTCCTGTAGTTGAAGCGTAAATTGTGCCCTCATCCACCTTGAACAGGTCTAGGTAGTAATATAATGTCGGGTCCGTGACGTTGATTGGAATCTCGATGACCTCTGTGGGGTTCTGGGACACGAAGGTTGTGTAGCGGTACAGGTATCCTTGGTCCTGCCCGTGTATGTCGGCGACGTTGGATCCGACTGCAAGGCCCGTGATATTGTCTGAACTGTTAAACACGGCGTTCAAAATGTAAGGACCGGTGCGAGAAAACTTGAAGTTTCCGTTCGGCGTGATGGCGATGAGTGTGCTTGTGCCGTTGATCGTGAACCCGTTCGAGAGTCCAACACTCAAGGGATACGCCGCGCCATAAATTGGACCGTTGTATCCCGGCTGAACGGCAATGTTCGTTGGAAGGCTCAAATAGAACCCACCACCCACACCGAGCTCTCCTAGACTCGTGTAGACGTTACCTGAGACCACCACGTTCCCCTGGACGTATGTGTTTCCCTGGGTCACCGGTATGATGTTTCCAGAGACGCTCAAGTTCCCAGTCGTAGCGAGTGAAGAGACGTTGAGAGTTCCTACGTTGGCTAGGGGGGTTACAACATAACCTCCCGCTGTGAGATTGGTCGTGAGGCTTGCGAGGTTGGAGACTGAAATAACGTTGAGAGTCCCTACGTTGGCTAGGGGGGTTACAACGTAACCTCCCGCTATGAGATTGGTCGTTGTTACACTGTTTGATACGACCAAATTTCCAAAAGGCTGAACTATATTCGAAGCCTGTATATTGCTCAGGGTGTTGCCGTAGATGAGAGCGCTATTGACAATCCCAAATCCGAGGTTCGAGGCGTTCAGGTTACTGAGTGTGTTCCCCGTGACGGTCACGAGTCCCGAGATGTTGGACGCTTGAATGTTGCTCAGGGTGTTTCCATAAATGAGGGAACTATCAACGACCCCAAATGCGAGGTTCGAGGCGTTCAGGTTACTGAGTGTGTTCCCCGTGACGGTCACGAGTCCCGAGATGTTGGACGCTTGAATGTTGCTCAGGGTGTTTCCATAAATGAGGGAACTATCAACGACCCCAAATGCGAGGTTCGAGGCGTTCAGGTTACTGAGTGTGTTCCCCAAAACTGTCGAGGGAATCGACCCAACAATATTTGAGGCACTGATGTTACTAAGCGTATTGCCGTAGATGAGAGCGCTATTGACAATCCCAAATGCGAGGTTCGAGGCGTTCAGGTTCGACAGACCAGACCCGTTTCCGTAATACGCTTGTCCCGTCACAATATTGAGGTTGGATGTTCCGAGAACATTGAGTGTTTGAGATCCGAAAACGATTGCAGATTTTGCAAAGAGGGTCGTCACGTTCAAGGTGTCTATGTTCGCCGTTCCCAAGACATAGAGGTTCGAACCCGGGGGTGGGTTACTCAGAGTTCCTATGGACACGCCGTTCTGATAAGCTACATTACCGTTTATAGTAGACCATTGTGACGATAGGATGCCCACATTCGCCGCTGCGGAGACGCGACCATACTGATCCACGGTCACCTGTGAAACGTTGGCACTGGAACCCCAGGTCCCCTGGGCCGTGCTGAGAATTGGCAAATTTGTAGGCAAAATTGCGTTGTTAAAAAATATGTTAGTTGTTGTGACGGAATTACTAACGTAAAGATTCGTCAAGTTTGCTGATCCGCTCAGATTTGACGCATTCAGGTTTGAGAGACCGGAACCGTTTCCGAAGAAGATGCCTCCTTGGACAGTACCGGCTTGAAGCGTCGTGACATTCGCAGTCCCTACAATATTAATTGAACTGAAAGAGATGTTTCCCACAATTTGTCCAGCGACGTATAAGTTTCCTGTAAAGGTCCCGTCCCCTGAGATGATATTTCCACATAGGACGTTTCCGTTTGTGTTCAGGACATTTGATGCGATGATGACGTTGGCTGGGGGGCAGCAGGCCGCCGCCGCGGCGAATACGGGCCCTCCGTTTGTGATGCTATCGCACATCTCTAGTAAGAGTTAATATTTACTTTCTGGAAAACACGATGAGAATGAGGCCAAGTAAAGCAATTGCAAAAATGATGTATATTTTGGTCTTTTCACCAGAGTCCCATGGGACGGGCTCCGGAAGGCTCACCGGTCTTTCCGGTTCATCGGGTACCATTATTGTTTCAAAACGAAGCAGAAACATGTTTCGACCAAGGTCACGCCCGAGGACCGAGTCGTAAAACAGGGACCCGTTCCCGGCGTTGCGCCACGAAATCGTCAGTCGGTCGAGACTGTCGATACGGGAAGGGTACTCGGTAAAAATTTTGTAATTTTGAGAGTAAAATTCATTGTTGTAGGTGAAGCTCGTGTTTGAAAAGGTTTGCGTATTCGATGCGAGGGCGATGGCCGCCTTGACAGGTACAAAAGCAAAGGCGCCCGAAAAGGCGTTGGAATTTGGTACGGCCAAGGAGTTTGCCGTTGTGACAAGGGCTGAAGCTACGAGCGTCTGAGTAGACCGAAGCTCGTTAATATCCAAAGTCAGATACTGTGAACTGAAGACGTTCGGCAACATGGCCGAAAGGACCTCAACCTTCGAGATGTTTCGGATTGGGGTCGACAGATACAGAGTATACGTATTTGAATTTGGATACAAAGTTTGATTCCTGTTATTGGAATCTACATACACGACGTAGTCCATTTCTAATAGAGTTTAGGAGTTTTATTCTTACATGAGAGGCACGCCTGCACGATCAGGGTATAAACACACGTTAGGCTTCGAACATGTTATCCTCAATGTCAAGTATGTGGGACCGATAAAGTCGTTCTGCCCTCCACCTGCCGTGTAGATGTTGACGGTGAATTGCTGGATTTGTCTGATCGGTTCGATGTATGGAACTTCGACGGTGAAATATGAATTTGTAGTAAAGATCGTCCGGTGGGACGACGTGGCGTTATCGTCGAGTGGGATGAACACGAGAGAGCTTGCGAGCTGACCGACGTTCGAGGTGGTAATAGACGGATTCGCACCTTCTTTTGAACCGTTAATTGAATACTGAAGGTACGTCTTGTCATTGAACTTTGATGTGAGTTCATTGATATTGATATAATACCCTGATGAAGTCACAGGAGTATTTGCGTTGGCGTGAAAGCTCGCCGAAAGGAGCTCTGCCTTGATAACATTTCTTAAAGGGATGTTCATGTAACCGATGAAGCTCGCATTGGAGCTGGCACCGATTGAATCAACACGGATCGTGTACACTTCCGTGTCACACATTTACTTTATATGTAGATTTTTACTCGTTTAATTCTCCAACAGGGAGCACTTAATTCATGTAAGCACCATCCTTGTCCTCCAGCAGGGAACCACCGATGCCGCTCGCGATGGCGTAGTCGCGCTGCTGATCACGGACGTACTCACCGGAGTTGCACAGGCCACCTGGGGTCAGCCCCTGAGTGTAGTACGCTGAGTTCTCGGACGGGCCTGGGACGCAGTCCATGCCAATCTTCAGGTCGAATATGCTCTTGGGGTCGGCCTTGGCGTTGGGGCCAGCCGTGGTGACCAGGGGGAACGGCTCGTACGCGCTGGTAGAGCCGCCGCGGCCCTGGACGAGGAGAACCAGGATCGCCAGCAGGAGACCGATGATCAGTGCATGGACCACCATCTTTCCAAACTTGAATGCCATTTAGAAGTAGTTGATATTTTTTTCAAGTCAAGTTCGGACCGCGTTAAAGCCAACAAGCACTTTTCTTTAAAAGTCTTAGACATGGAGTTTTCTTTCGAGACTGGTGAAGGCCAAACTATGAGTATGAACGACGATGAGGCGAAGATGCTGGATGAGATTTCGATTGTGCCACCTGAGAGGAAGATTCCACTCAAGCCCAAGCCGTCCCGGCCGAGCCCATTTGCAAAGCGTGCTCCTGGACCTTCCCACCCGCCACCCGCCGCTGACGACGGCCTCGACATGTTTATGAATCCTGGAAAGCGGACCGCCCCTCCTCCACCGCCGCCGGAGGAGTTTGACGGTGGTGAGGACGGTGACGAGTACGAGGACGGACCTGAAGAGGGCGAGGGGTTCCAGCCTGGCGGCGCCGCTCAGACGCCCTCCGAGGGATACAAGACGATCGAGGACGAGAAGGCTGATCTGCTGAACAAGATTTCACGCCTGAATAAGAAGGGTATTTCCTCGAGCCAGCGCCTGACGATCTATTCGGACATCGAGGAGATTCGGACCGAGTACAAGCGTATGACGTACGGTATTGAGGTTGAGCGGTCCATCAAGTTTCAGCGTCGCATGCTCGTTGCATGCGTGACAGGTCTCGAGTTCCTGAACGACAAGTTCGATCCGTTCGACCTGGAGCTGAACGGCTGGTCCCAGAATATGATGGAGAACGTCGATGACTATGACGGCGTTTTTGAGGAGCTGTACAACAAATACAAGACCAAGGTTCAGGTGGCACCAGAGGTCAAGCTGATTATGATGGTTGGCGGTTCAGCGATGATGTTCCACTTGACGAACAGCATGTTTAAGGCGGCTGTGCCGAATGTGAGTCAGGTTATGAAGCAGAACCCCGGTCTGATGCAGAACATGGTTGATGCTGTTCAGCGGTCTCAGGGCGGCCAAGCTCCGAACGCGTCCTCGTTCCCAAGCCCGCCGTCTGGACCTCGTGAGATGCGCGGACCGGGCATGGACTTTGGATCCCTGATGAATATGATGGGGCCACCGCCTGCGATGATGACGCGCCCACCGCGCGCTCCAGATACCGAGTCCGTGTCTGACATTGTGTCGATTGACGAGGGCGATCCGGACACACGTGAGGTTCAGATGGGTCAGGACAAGAAGAAGCGCGGCCCAAAGAAGGGGAAGAAGGAGGTGTCCCTCTAGAGCTCGGTCTTTTTTTCTAAATCTAAAATAGGTAAATGGCATTATCATATGCGCCATTCGAAGATGCGTGGTCACCCAGGCCGAAGGAGTATGTACCACTTCAGCTTCCAAAGGGAAACGCGGCTTCGGATAGCACAGAGTGCAATTATGTAGTCATGTTTTTTGTAGCTGGTATTATTGTTATGGGGATTATGGACTCTTTAAGGGGTCCGGCACGGTAGTGAAACAACTCCTACGGGGGAAACAGTTGCTACGCAACTGGCTACTTATTCACACTAGACTGGTACACGGGTGCATAGGCCTGTGTTCCGAAGCAAGCACACGGCTTCACAACCGCAACGTCAATAATATCCTTCTCAATGGCATTATTGATCTTGACCTGGCTATCGTACGCTTGCTTGGTGATGGCTCCTGGAGTGATCATCATTTGATTTTGAATGAGAATTTATTTACAGAAGACACTTGCCCTTTCCAAAGACCTCGGCGGGTTTTTCATCCACCGGCTCGGCGGTTCCTGTGGACTCGGTCGCGAATCCACCCTCCTTATAGACGGCACATCGCTTTCTATACATTGAATAAAATACAGACCAGTGATCCACTATATCATATATAAGAGGGTTGTTCAGTTTACCGGCCGTCTCACGCATGATACGACCGATAGACTGCTTGATATCTGACTTGGGGGTCGTGAGTATCACCGTATCAAGAACGGGAATGTCCAGGCCTTCATGGGCCAGTTGAAAGGTCGCAATCACAACTGGTGACTTGGCGGACTCTGCAAGGTCCTCTTCTTTCATACCGCCTATGTACAGCTTCGCCCTGGGGCCAATCATATTTTGTAATAAAAAGCAATGTTCACGCCGATCACTCAGTACAAGTACACGCCGATTGTTACCAAGCGCCTCTTCGACAGTTTTGACTATGAGAGCATTCCTAGGTTCGAGTTCAGTGACGATATTAATCATACCAGCCATATTCAGCTTCCCAAAGCGCGTTACAGGTGGGGATTCTTTGAATACACCGCTCGGATCCGTGTAATGCAAGGCAACGACCTGCGTCGTCCTTTGATTAGTTCTTTCGATTCTGAAAAATTCGGGACCAAGAAACCAATACAGCAAACGCGTGAGACCATCTTTTCTCTCTGGCGTCGCTGTAAGCCCGAGAGTGTATTTGGGGCAAATTTTAAACATAAATTGTGAAAAGGCTGGAGCACCTATATGGTGAGCCTCATCAATAACCAAAAGCCCTATAGAGTCGAACGCTTTGGTTTCAAATTCCCTCATGCACATGGTTTGGATCATGGCAATCACATAGTCTTTTTCGATATCAAATTGGTCACCTTGCACCCTCCCGATGGTTGCCTCGGGGCAAAACTCCTTGATTTTTTCGACCCACTGGTTCGCCAAGAACTCCTTGTGAACCACAATCATGGTTCGAACCTTCAGATGTGCCGAAAGAGCCAAGGCGACGGTCGTGTTGTGAGTCACCGTGAAATCGCCGAGAACAAATCTACGGTTCCCGTCAATTTCAAACCCAAAATAGTCACCTACTTCCAGCTTTTCAACCTTGATACCAACATTCAATACATTCTTTACTTGCTCTCTGGGTTCCACGCGTTTCCGTTGAATCTTACACGGCACGTCTTCAGTTCCAGCGCCTGAAATCGAGCATCTAAAATACGTTCCAGTCTTGGGTCCTCCGGGTGCGTTCGTACACGTCTTTCTGCACTTTTGCTTATAACACGCGAACCCGAGCGACCGCGCAAGAAATATGACGTCATCAAAAAGGGTTTCATTCTTTTGACAAAAGTCCCATCCTCCTTTGATAACCGAACCATCAGAATCGAGTAGTCCGGCAAGTACTTGGAGACGGATTTTTCTAGAATTGCACTTGTAAATTTGTGGTATATGCTTATTTCCAACCAAGTTCAATTCTCTTAGAGTTTTGAAAAAATAATTTGGTTTTGATCCCCTTATTCTATAATCATATTGAGACATATAGTCCAAAAATAAATCGTAATTTCCCAAGTTTCTGTGAAAATAGTGGAGCACGGTAGAATCCTGACAAGTTATACGCGCTGAATCCGATGTTCCATCCCCCAACCAATATCCAATCATATAAGGGTCCAGTGGGACTTCCTTTGTAGGAAATGAAATAGGAACTCTGTACCCCCTTACTTCTGTGTGTTTAAAAGAGTCCGATGTGTTGAGATAATCAAGTACCGAAATATCTAGAATTTCGCCATGGCTCTTGTTGCGCTTCTGAACATATTTAAGGGATAATATATGTGACTCATTCACAATGTATGGATCACCCTTGGTGGGTACAATCTTATAGAGTTGTTCAGTTCCAGTGCAAGTTGACAAAATCGTCCTGGGGGTTGAGTCGTCACCCATGATCAACTCCCCAACTTTGATGTCCTGAACCTTTCTGTTCGTTCCGTCAAACATCATCACGGGAGTGTCTTTCCCCAGACACTTACCAAAGCCGCATGGGAGCGACAGAACCCCACCTCCCGTTTCTTCAAAGGCTTTGACTCCAGCTGCAAAGGCTTCTGGTTGGCGCGTCGCTTCTCGGAGGCGTCCAGTGAAAACAATCCCAGGAGCCCGAGCGTGATCAGGACGTGATTCCCTGGTGGGCGGCCCGAACCTCCCGCTGCCATAATAGCGGGGTACAACCAGAGTCGAAGACTCTGTGCGGCCGGAGGCTTGTTTGATAACCCTGAAAACTTTGAAGGAAGGGGAGGGAATCCCGACAGACTCATTGGTCAGTGGTCTTACCGTGAGCTCACGTTTTATCTCAGTCGAATTTTCAGGTGAAATTAAGTAGCCGTTTCTAGTGAGCATCCGTCTTAATATAAGACAAGACCCAATGTTCTAAGCCGTCCCATGTTTTCTTTTCCAAAATGATTTCGACTTGGTCACCTTTCACGAGTTCCTGAACCGTCTTCAGGCCTTCGACGCGACACATGACGCGACTGTACCTGAAGGGAACCTTAATACGGGTAACCTTATTTTCGATTAAAAATTCCATGTACTTGCGTCCGTCCCAGTCGTAATATGGCGTGACAATAGTCGCCTTCATTCTAAGGAAGTTGGTTATTTTTTTATCAGCAAGTATCAGGATGACGGACACGTGGAATGATGCCGTCAATAACGGTTTTACATATTATCCAAATAGATACCAAGTTGGTGGTACGGGTATAACTTTTCTAGGTGGGTGGAACAGGGATGGGAATGTAGATTCCCCACATCAGCGGGAGTTGGCGTTGGCAGTGTGTGCCGAGACGGATCAGTGTTGGGGTGTTGAAGGTGAGGATCCGGGTTCCACGAGTGCTGGTGGCTGGACTTATTGGCTTTTAAAAGGCACAAAGGGAATTCAGTCCGGTCAGCCTGAACCTGGAGTCTCGGCAGCTTCTAACGCAACAAACAGACGGGTTTGGATAAAGAAAGCCGGTGTGACCAAACCTTCTACATACAAAGCCGGGGTTGGAATCCTCCCACCCAATGGTGATACTAAAGTGAAGATTTGCACAGACGCTAACGGTACAGCGAGCTGTGGTGAAGTTGGGCGTAGTTTCTATCCACGCAGTATGCCAAATGCGGGTGGCGCCAACTCAGTCGTGGTGCCACTGGGGCTCAAGGCGGGGCTTAACCTCAATTTATTCGATGCGCCCGATGAGGCATCTTCATATAATGGTAGCCGTGTCGGCACTTGCGGAAACTTGACCTCCGATGGTGGTAAAAAGGTGTGGAACAAAGATAACGCACCCGGGGCGTGTTTTCAGAACGGATGGAACCCTGGAAACCGACCCGACGGTATCCTCGTTTCACAGGTCCCAATCAATATGGCTGACCTGAACGTGTTCAACGGTCTCGTGTCTGCCGGTGTGGGGGTGAATGACGCCAAGTTACTTCGCGCGGGATATTGCACCCAGCTAAGCACAATAGATTCTAATCAGTGCAAACTGTTCTCCGCCGATCCCGGAAACACCTTTGATTTTGACGTTATGAAAACCAACATTTGCAACCAGGACAGGAACTGGACCGCCAACCCTACATGCGTCGCCGCCGTGAATAGCGCGCAAAAAACTGGCAGTCAGGCGGGGAAAGCATCAGCGACCCAGATGGTTCAAGTATTTTGCGACGCCAATCCCTTCGATCCAAAGTGCGGATGCTATAACGTTACCAAGTACGGTTCTCAGTGCATCACAGATGCGTCGAAGAAAACCCTTCCCGGGTGCTCAGGTCTGTTTGCAGATTTCGGATCCTTGCCTTCGTCTTATGGCGCTGTGGATGCCGACAAGTTTTGTGCCGCCGATGACTGCATCACAAAGGCTCTGAGCAGTGGTACTACTCTTTTACCAGCACCTCGCTCGCCATCTCAAACGTGCCCGCCTATTCAGAAGTGTATTCAGGATTTCCGTGGCGCTCAATTCAATTCGTCATCTCTGGATGCCACGTGTAAGCAGACGCTCAATATCGCCCCTCCTCCTCCGCCACCCCCTCCTCCTCCGCCGCCGCCCCCACCTCCGGGAACGCCTCCAGCCGCAAAGCCGCCAGCCACCCCACCACCCCCTGGAACTCCACCAGCCGTACCACCACCCCCCGGAATGCCGCCAGCCGTACCGCCGCCCCCTGGAACGCCACCTGGTGCGCCGGCGGCCGCACCTGACACTTTGTGGCCATCCGACACTATACCCGGAGTGGACACAAAAGGGAAGCAAATCGGATTGATTGCTTTTATAGCATTTCTATGTTGCTGCTGTATTTTTATACTTTTAGCAATGGCGGGAGGTGGTGGTGCGCCCGCACGTAGCGGACCAGACTTGGCGACTTTACTCGCCGTCTCCGGAAGTTAGTGACGGGCTGCATAGGAGGCGCCCGCGCTTGCCGCAGTCGACGTCGCCTGCTGCCCAGCGGGACTGAGCATGAAAGCGAGTACGCCGCAGCAAAGCACGCACACTATCACCGCAATAATACCCCAAATACCTGTAAGGCCTTTGAATACCGAATCCACAAGGTCGTTGACACCCTGTGTCTCCTGCTTCGCCGTTTGCTTGACGGCAGTGTCAGTGGTGTTGGCCGTGATCGTATCACTGAGAGCGTTCGTGATGGCGTCGGCGACTCCCTTGGCGGTCACACTCTGGAGGATATTCTGATCAAAATTGAAGTCGTACTCACCTGGCAGGCGGTACTTTGGGTCACACGTGGCCACCATTTTTCCAGCATTAATTTTCTGATTGTTCTGTGCATTCGCGACGATGTTCTGAACAGTCGACGACGACATGGTATTTTCGATGATGTTGGTAACCTTGTTCTTCAAATCAGTGGTTGCAGAAGCGCTATTGGCGACCGATGGCGCTAAAAATCCGCTCTTCTGAGCCGCGGCGTTGTCTATAGCGGTTTTCGCATCATTCTGCAACTTGCTTTTGAGATCCTGAATATTGCTATTCGTGAGGGATCCGGAGGCTGTAACGGTTGTTTGGGCCCCCTGTGAAACATTCACGCGGCACCCCGTGAAATTGGTATCGGCCAGATTAACACTCTGGCGGGCACCAGCTGTAGCGCTTACGTTCTGATTAAGAGACGACATGAAACTGTTCGTCTGTTTGTTGAAAAATTCGTTGGTTTGCTGGACCGAGCTCTTCGACTGATTACCACCCATTTATATTCGTAAATAATTTATTTGCAGCAGTATTTCATACCCTCGGTCGTGATGTCACCGGTGTGGGGGTATTCAGAAGGGCAGAGGTCCGATATCTTGTACAGGTCCGGCATGCACCCAGCGGCCTCGGGCGACGCCGCCGGTGCCGGCTCCGGTGCCGGCGCTGGTGCGCTCATTTCAGAAGCAAAGCTCATTATACGAGGAAACACGAGGAAAAGTATAACCAGGAGAAGAAACCCAATCACAACATCCTTCACAGCGAACTTCATTTTACAAATGACCTAGATTTTATTAAAGACTAAAACACTTGAATAGTTAATGAAGGTTGTCTTCTGCATGCCCGGTCGCCAGTACTCGCGCGAGTTCCTACTGGCTTGGTCCGATCTCCTGATGCAAGCATCGAGCCGCGGTCACCAGATTATGATTTCTCAGCAGTACTCATCCGTTGTCCATTTCGCTCGGGCCAAGTGTCTGGGTGGTGACGTTCTCAAGGGCCCGGATCAGAAGCCGTTCCAGGGTGGCGTCGACTATGACGTCATGATGTGGATCGATTCGGACGTGGTGTTCAAGCCTGATGACTTTTTCTCCCTTTTAGAGAGCCCTCACGATGTGACGGCCGGTCTGTATATGATGGAGGATCTTCAGCACTTTGCGACCGTCAAGGATTGGGACGATGACTTTTTCACCAAGACGGGCACGTTCAAGTTTATGAGCCCTGAGGACCTCCCGTCGGAGTCCAAGGACTCCTCCTACGTACCCGTGGCGTATACGGGTATGGGCTGGATGATGATTCGCAAGGGTGTCGTTGAGAACATCAAGTATCCGTGGTTCTACTCTGATCTTCAGCACGTCGGCCCCTTGGTCGACATGAACTCCGAGGACGTGTCGTTCTGCCGTGCTCTCAAGGCGGCTGGTCATGAGATTCACATCGACACGAAGGTTCGCGTCGGTCACCAGAAGCTCATGCTCATTTGAAATAAAAGATTCGTTCTCTTCAGTAGACAATGGAGTCCCGAAAGGGAATCATATATTGTTATAGAAACAAGATTAATGGAAAAATGTACATAGGAAAGACTTGTCAGAATGAAGAGCTTCGAAAAGCCCAACACAAGAACTCAAATAAAAACGATCACTTTCATAACGCTATTAGATTTCACGGCTTTGATAATTTTGAGTACTTGGTTATTAAGGATAATATCGAGACTGAGGAAGAATTGAACAAACTAGAAATGTTTTATATTAAACAATATGAAACATTTACCGATAAAATGAAAGGATATAACTCCACTGCGGGTGGTGAGGGTTCTGTAGGTCACAAACCGAGTAAAGAAACTAGAGAATTGATGAGTAAAGCTCGTACTGGTCTCAAGAGAACTGAAGAACAGAAACACAATATGAGTATAGCTCAAACTGGGCGCGAAATAACAGAAGAACATAGGAAGAAGATAAGTATTGCTCACACTGGTCGCAAAAGAAGTCTAGATCATATTAAAAACGCCGCCGAAGGAGCCTATAAAAAGATAGAACAATGGTCTTTGGATGGAAATCTAATTAGGGTATGGAATTCTATTAAAGAAGCAGGAGAGACTCTGAAAATTCACCGAGGAAGTATAAGCGGGTGTGCTAATGGTTATTCAAAAAACAAAACGGCTGGGAAATTTATATGGAGGTTTTATAACCCAAACTCAGACTTGAGCTCTTCTATAGTGTGATAGTACCTTGCTAGATCCTTTCTGAAACGCGCATCCTGCTTACCTTCATTTTTCAAAATGTAAGCGAGATTTGCCTTCGAGTACTTTGTGTTCTTTTGGTTTTCCGTGGGTTTGCGAGGGGACATCTTCTTCTCCTTTTTGGGGAGGGACTGGGTTTCCCCGGGTCTTTTATCAATGAATGAAAGCGATTGCATTAAGGAATCCGCCAGGTCATCCTTCTTCTTGTGACTGTCGAAAAACGCAACGAGATCTTTGTTCGCCCCATCACCGGCGATGAACTTCCGGGCGCGCTCGATCGACGCCTTCTTGCGTTTTGCGTACATGGCCTTGCCCGCACCCGCACAGTCTGGAATCTTATGACGCGCGTCCCAGATCACGACCGACTTATTTTTCATCAAAAAATAAACGTGCAAGAGATTTTCTATACCTTTCATACCCCTGTTCCGGTCAGGCTGCTTCTCGATGATAACTGTAGTCGCTTCGAGGACCCAAGGCTTGGCGTTCAGGTGCTTGACCATACACGGAAAGATGCCATCAGCATGCTTTGGTGGGATTCCGGACACGTCCCATTGGTGAATCTTTTTCGAAGACGGATCAATTAAGCACATTGCAAGGTTCTTAATTCCACAATCAATCGATAAAAGCATACTTCTGTTAAAGAGGAATAAGTTTTTAAGTCTAATGAACCAAAGACCGAAGGACTTTGTGGCACCTGCGGGGCAAAAAGGGTCTGAAGACCCTTTCCTTAACTCGCGATCAAGTTCTTCGAACTTGATCTGCTGGTGGTGCGTCCACGCCCTCCCAGTAGATCCTCCAATCCATCTTCCCATCAAATATGATTCAAAATTAGACAGGTTTTCAAGTATAGGAAACTTTTGCTCGTGGCAATGCGCCAAGGCGTACGCCATAGATATGGGGACTTCACGCGCAGGTGAGATCCAGTCGTTCCTCATGATGATGCGTCGCCGCTCTCTCGGCAAGTACACGCCTCTGTGGCCCGCACCGAAGAGACAGGCTCTAAAGTGTTTCGGCGGAACCATGGACATCGAGGAGTTTAGGAGTTACGGAGGACTTGTCGAACCTCCGCGTATACACTACCCTTTTGAAAAGTTGTACTTTGCCACGACGGGTTCGACAGCTGCGACGTCCACAAAGACGGGTAGTTTTGCATCGACATCTCAGAATTCAGGAAAACTCAAGGCGATTGAGAATTCCTCAACAGAAAGTGATACGCTTCGTTTGAAGCGAAATAAACCCCTGAGTAGGGCGACATCGAAGCTCGAGAATGTACTCGGACTTAAGAAGAAGGCGACGGAGCCGGAGAAGATATAGAGATTGGAGCCGATGCCACGGGTGAATACATGGGCGACGGTGCGGGAGAGGCCATCATCATCACGGGTGCTGGAGCGGGGGATGCCATCATCACGGGTGCTGGAGCGGGGGATGCCATCATCACGGGTGCTGGAGCGGGGGATGCCATCATTACGGGCATCGCCGAAGAAGCCGGAGACGCGTCCATCACGCTTGGCATGGGTTTGGGCGACGCGAGCCCCACACCGATAATGGCCAAGTTCGAGTTGTCCACATCAACAGGCCACGGGTTCAGAGTAAAATACGAAACTTTACGCTGACCTGGGGTAATCGTGAGAATGACCCACGCGATTATGAGACCTAAAATTATACTGGCGATGGTCTCCATTACTCAGGGCGAAGAATTTTTCCACACCCTACACTGTCTATTTGTCGGGCGGGAATCTGGGACGTCGAGGTCCGTACTTCGGACCCATCTCTGCCCTATATGAGCTCTCCACTGAATAGCCATGCGGTCTAGAGCTTTGCGACATATGACACAGGGAAGGGACGTGCCCATAGACCCGTTACCAAGTTTCCTTAAAATTATAAGGTCGCCATACTTTCTATGAATCCAGCGGGCTAGACACCAGGAGTGAACCCCCTGCCGTCCAGCTTCCAACCTCAATTCACGAATCAAATTTCGTTCAGCACATCTATGACAGGTGTTGAACGTGAGTTCGCGGCGGTGCGCTGTACACGCAACCTTTGGGTACATGATAAAATAATGAGTGAGTTCTTTAAAAGTCCAACTCTGATATAAAAACGTGTCCTGTCCCCGTCAAGAAGGTGGGTGCACATGAAAAGTAAACCTAAAATGAATCACCCGGCGCGCGAGTACACCCGTCAGCTCTTCGCAAACCTTATCGGCCCAGGGGCCATTTCCAGAAATGCGGAAATAAGCACCCTTAATTGGGCGGTCCAGGCGGCTCGCAGTGCTGGTCACGACCCTGCGTGGGAAAACGCCAAGTTCCGCAGAATATACAAAACCAAGGTTCAGTGGCTCACGACCGAGCTCAGGCGGCCAAACCACGTGGTGGCTCTGACTACGGCGGTCGAAGGTGATCAGGTGCGCGTCAAGCTCGACGTGACGCACCAGTTGGTGCATCGCCTCAAGACAAAAGAACTTGACGTCAAGAACCTCGCCAAGCACCCCGCCGACGTGCTTTGGCCCGAAGGGCCTTGGGCCGCGGCCATGTTGGCGAACAAGAAAAAGGACCTCCAGCGCGAAGAGGCCAAAGCAAAGGAGCAGGACTACAACGGGATGTTCAAGTGCCGAAAGTGCGGCAAAAACAAGGTGACCTACACGCAGGCGCAGACGCGCTCAGCTGACGAACCGATGACGACGTTCTTCTGCTGCATCAACTGCGGAAACAGGTGGAAGGGGTGATCGCCATCGACTACTTACAAGAAGGCGTCTTTCAGGATGATCGATATATCCTTGTTTTAATAACAGTACCCTTCATCGCATCAACCTATTTTTATTTGGACTCCCGTCTCCCAAAACTTTTCTCGTTTAATAGTACCAAATGAACGGCCCAGTGATGCGTGCATACCGCAAGCGCGTCGCCCGCAAGGGACGCAAGGTCCCAGCAGGCTCCCCCAAGCCCACCGCCTTCATGAACGTGAAGCGCCGTGTCATCTTCAAGACGGCTCAGGGCAAGTTCATCGTGAAGACCGACGAGGGCGTCAAGTACCGCCCCAAGGCCAAGTACTACAAGAACCCCCAGGGCTCCACCGTCCACGTCAAGTACGCTCATGCGAACGTGGTCATCCCCAGCCCGATCCGCCCCAAGCTGCTCCGCAAGGAGCGCAAGAATGCTGGCGCCGCCCGCGGCAAGTACGCCCCCCGCGCCAAGGGTGTGCGCGTGCTGCCCGTGAAGCGCGCCGGCTACATCGGCGCGATGTTCGAGGGCTACGCCCCCAAGCGCGCCGTCGGCCGCCCGCGCAAGCAGAAGGTCAGCCCGATGGGCAACATGGGCCTGGCCGCTCTGTTCGGTGGCAAGCCAGTGCGCAAGCAGCGCAGCAACAAGAACGTGAAGCGCGGCCCCCGCGTGGGCAAGCGCACCCTGGCCGCCAACCCGTTTGCCGCACTTGCGTAAAATCTAGATAAAAAGATTTAAAGCAGACAACAACAGATGACATCCGTGGACTCCCTCGTCCGCGTTTGGACAGATGTCGGTTCTCGTAAGCCAGTTCCTCTCCTTGCCAAGATTGTCGAGGAGAATGGAGTCATTTTCACCATCAGATACCTTTCCGAATCTGATGATAAAATTTGGCGCTACGAGGAGGATACGTACGAGATTGATTCTGATTCCATAGCTGAATATCTAAAGACGAGTGACGAGAGTGATATCGGCTTCAGTCCCATCGAAGATGGTTTCGTCAAGGCGGATACCGACGACGATTATGTCCCGTCTGATGAGGATGAAGAGACTGACGATGACGAAGAGGACCCTGAAGAATTCACCTCAGATGAGGACGGCGAAGCCGAGTACGAGGACGAAGAGGAGGACGAAGAGGAGGACGAAGAGGAGGATGAAAATTAATATAAGTTATTAATAAATGGATAAGCAGAATATGATTCTGTATGCCCTTGTTCTCCTCGTTATTTGGCTGATGTTCTTCCGCAAGTCCGAGGGGTGCTGCGGCGCGATTGTTGCATGAGCAACAATCGCTGGCTTAAAAACTATATATGCTTGAAAATAAATGTCCATCACCTCGAAGTTCATAAAGGAATTTCGACCAGATTCGGAAGAGCACGTCAAATGGCTTTCACATATGGTTGATATTGCGGAGACGCTGAATGCCGCCAAGCCCGGTGATATCATCACTGAGACGAATAAGAATCCTATGAAAATTAAGCTCGAGGCTCTGGACGCGCTTGACTGGCCCCATATTCACTTTTGTCTTTTTGCCGTGTACGCCAAGGCGGTCCTCAAAGGTCATGCGTGGGTCCCACCCGCTCGTACATCTCTTTGAGACAGTCGACGTAAAATTCTGTGGTGGCCTCAAAAGTCATCATATTTCCTTCAAAACTAAACCCTCTCTTTGTAGTTCCGATATCGTCAACGGAAACCATACTTAGATAATTCTTAGTACACGTCAACTTCAGATCCTCAAAATCCCATTTTTGCAAAAACAAAAACTCGAGATCATCGCTCTGAGCCATTGGCAAAAGAAGCTGGTCAGTCATATTCGGCCACTCCTTTTCCTTAATATAATGAGATTCGATCATCTGACCTATCATAAAAGCGTCTTCGGGTTTCTTGAAGCCCACGATGGCTGTGGGTGCATTTTCATTCAGTCTGAGTGTAAAAGCATTATTTGGATGAACGTTAATTGTATAGTAAAATTTACCTCCACGACGGGTCGGGAGCACTTTTGTCGGGCGGACAGGTGGTGGAGCCGTGATAGATGCCATGCCTATAATAGGCACAGAGTCTTTAAAAAAACCTCGATATACTTCAACGGAATGAACACTAGCGTCATCGTGATGATAATTGTATGCTGCTGTTTGGTTGCTTTAGGAACTGTTTTGGGTGTGTATTTTTCAGGCGCGACGTGCCCTGATTTCGGGAACGAGTGCCCCTCACCAACTCCGGGACCCGCCCCGGGGGCGGCTGGAACCCCGGGAAGCGTCCCATCAGCCCCGCTCCCGCCTCCTCCACCGCCTCCGCCTCCGCCTCCTCCGCCGCCTCCGCCTCCTCCGCCGCCTCCGCCTCCAGTAAATTGTGAAGTCGGCAATTGGAGTGAATGGTCGGCGTGTTCAGCTCCATGTGGAGCTGGGTTTCAGACTCGAGGGAAACCCATTACGCGATACCCACAAAATGGGGGGGCAGTGTGTCCTTCTGATTTACAAGAAACACGCTCGTGCAACCTAGGAGCCTGTTATTCTGGCGGAGGACCTGGTGGTGGTAAAGACGGCAGGTTCTTCGAGTCGCCGCCTCCACCGCCTCCTCCTCCACCGCCTCCTCCTCCAATTGATCCGTCCACTATTGTGTATCAATTTGAACCGCCTCAAGAATGTTCTATTCAGTGATGGCTTGATTGTCGCTCCCGCCACCTGAACCAGAATACGTTCGCTAGAGGGGTGATTAAAAAACGTGTCCTGTCCCGCCCAAAAGTCTTGGACTCTCTTAAGAGACCAGACGAAAAAATGGAGTGCACAGTGTGCTACTCGGAGTCGGGTCCCTTCCAGAAACTGTGCTGCGGTCACGTTTTCTGCAAGGAATGTGTTAAAAATTGGTACCTGCGCGGGGCTAGCGGGTCGTCGTGCCCTATGTGTCGCCGCCCAGTGTATTGGTCTGGGTTCCACAAGGTTCGGGACCAGTGGAACGAGGAGGCGTACGCGCACAAGTGTGCCGAGGTCTTTAGCGAGGCGCTCGACGACGCGTTTACAGAGGCTCAGGAGTTTGCAGAGGCGCTGCCGGCCAAGTGGCGCGCAAGAATATTCCGGGAAGTCATCGATGACTTTCGGGATATTGAAAAGACGTTCCGGTTTATGATGTGGCACGAGGCGGACCCTGAAGACATTGCCGACGTGTTCTACTACGGCGACTACTACTCTGACCGGCGCATTAACAGGTACCAGTGGGACGACGAGCCGCGCAAGGACCTGGCTACCAGGTACCCTCTGCGCAAGGACGGCATCAAGGGGGGTAAGCGGTGTAGGGCGCGCCAGGATACATGGGTCACATTGAGCTTTTACATTGAAGTTTAATTTTTAAACTGATTCGCCACCCCTTCCACGAGTCCACCCGCATTGAACCCGAGTCCCAGCGCCACACCTAGAGCCATCATAATAAAGCCTAAAATAAGCAAAGACTGATTACGCCGAGACTTTGGCTTTTGATTTTCCCGCGTCACCAAGATTAGGCCTGGAATGCCAAAAGCCATACCGAGAATGAAAGCACCCGAAATGGCCGTCAGGGCGCCGCCTGTACCGACCATGCTCTCGAGAAAAATGCTCTTGTACTTGCCCATTTACAATTTACAAACAAAATTAATGGGGTATACCTCCTGATCGCAATACATACATCCCTGTGATAATGAGCCCGAGACCCAAGTACTGCGTCCATGAATTCATTCGCTCCCCAAATATGAAAAATGCAGCCGCAGTTTCCAGGACGGCGGATATGCCGTCCCACATGCCGTTCACGTATGTCACGTTACCGACGCGCAGACTTCTGATGAGATAATAAATGACGCCTATGTAACCGCTAATACCTGCGACCCATCCCTGGACGTTTCCGAACCCTAAACGCGCCACATTTTTGAATCCGAAATCCCCGACAATTTCTGACAGGGACATTATGGTCACATCGGCGAGACTCATTCTACTACAATCACAGATAAAAAGGCGGGGCGTGTATCTAGTACAATGGAGGCTATCGAGGCTGTTCTGGAACTGGCAAAGGAGCGCGATCAGATTGCTGACGAGCTTGAGACGTATGAGGAGTGGTTCGAGGCTCTGGTCGGTCGCAAGGTGACCCTGTCCAACAAGCATAAGGGCAAGTCGAACAAGATCCGCTTCGTGGAGTGCGTCGTGACCGAGTTTGTGGAGGGCGAGGGGTGGGAGCTGACGAGCTGCGAGGGCGAGGGGGAGGAGGACGAGGTGTTCATGATTACGCTCGAGGACATCTTCCAGGGTAAGGTTTCTATTCACTCCAACTAAAATATAACACAAAAGTAATGAACGCGGCTAGTCTGCTGACTACGCTATTTGCTTTCGCGGTGGGGATGTGGGTTCACAGAAACTATCTTAAAGACTATAATGTGGCTGTAATTGTGGTGGGGACGCTTGCATTTGGCGAAGTGTTTAAATGGGTGACTGGTATTGAAACTTTCCCCCTTCAAATATTCAAGAAGACGCAGCTGGGTTCAGACATTGATACAACTCTTGACAAAACGACTCGAGGCCTGGCACTATAACGTTCTTCCACAACTCCTCATCTCGCGTGATTTCATGACTCAAAACCTGGTTGTTGTATTGCTCCACAAGCCGAGCATTTACAAGACCCAGCATCTGGAGATAAACCTGAACCTGAATCATCTCGTACTCAACCACGCGCCGGAACAGACGGTTCGTACGATTCTTTATCTCAACGAGAGTCCGCGTTCCATCGGGGCCCTCTTCGATGCGATCAATCTTACCCGTCACGACGAAATGCGTGTCACCCAGTGTACACACATCATAGTTGTAAAATGAATTATCACGGGCCAGTTTCACATTCTCACGCGACTCGACCACTGAAGCCGTTGTGTCCTCTGAGCGCGTTCCATGTGTCGTGTAAATCTTGGAACGAAGGTGGTCTATGACATCAATCTTTTGTTGAGCGTTCAATTTTGAATCAGAATTCACCTTTTCCTGAGCCTCGGCGAAAATCTTCTGAACCTCCGCCGAGTCTTTGGCCTTGATATTTACAGCAGAATTCAAGACGGACCGAGCACCCTCTGACGCGCTCAGAGCCTCCTCAGCAATGTCCTTCTTGGTCTTGCCCGTGAATGTCTCGGGATTGTATTTTTTCCACAAGTCGTTCAACACATCTTGACGCGGCTTGTACTGATTTCGCCCCAAAATTGAAGCAACGTCACTTGCCTTGAGTACGATGCGGGTCATTTGTCAAATAAAAAGTATAACCTCTAAGTAACCAATGCTTGTCTTGGCGGTGGCAAAACCTGTTTTTCCCCAACCGCGTAAACTCACACCTGCAGATGTGAAGCGGTCAATTCAGCGTGCAAAGAACGTGTGTCATGGTTCGGAGACCACCCCGGCGTGCCGCGTCGCGTGGGATCAGGTTGACGAGCTGTCACACGCGTTAGCTCGTCAACGGGAACGGGAACGGGAACTCGTACAAAAGACGATCGATGAAATGTACCTCGAGGAGCAAGCTCTCGAGAACCGTGAATATGACGTTTAGTTTTTTTGTACATTTAATATAGCCGTTACGAAACCTACAATTAGTAAAGCACTTAATATTGGAGCAAATTTCTGAATGCGCGTCGGTTGAGGAGTTACAGGAATACCAATAGGAACTATAATCTGATTAGGCTCTGCACTTCTCGGAAGCGGGAGAGGTGAACGACACAAAGGGCACTTTGGAAGGTAGCACTGAATATGAACCTGATTTTTACAACACCCCATCTGCACAACAGTTCCTGAAAGGGGCTCTAGACACACCGGACACTCCTCCATTTATATAGACTGTAGATATTGTCCTAAAGCAAACGCGGCATTAGAACCTTCCTGCAACATTGGTTTCATTTTGCGTTTAAATTTATTTTGAAGATCGACCCGAGCGCGTTCAACCACACGACTTCGAAGTTCTATGTATTCATCATAGACCTCTGGGGGTGCTAATTTAGTTGTAAAAATATAAAGCGACTTCAGACGGGGCACGTGACGTTCGAGTACTTCTTCTATTTCGGCCTTTGTCAAGCTGTTGAGATATTTGTGTGCACGAGTTTGTTTTTTGAGGAATTGAAGTTCCATAATTGTTACTATGAGCCATGAAAAAACGCGTCATGACCACCCCAATGTTACAGAGACGCTTAGCCGCTCCAAATGGAAAAGGAGTCTAGCCGCCAACAGAAACGTGACTCGGCCCGCAAGACCAAAGAGCGCTCAATTTACACTCAAAAAGCAGTCAGAGCCAAGGAGGCCCTGATCGAAAAAAACAAGTCCTGTCCCACCCCAGCAGGACCCAAGAGAAAGTAAATACACCCAAAACTAAAATGGCTTCCCTCAAGACTCCCGGCCTCCAGTTCTACGCCGAACAGGTTGACCCCCTGCACCCGCCTACGGGTCTGCACCCCACAATGTCAATGTACGGCCTTTTGAATCTGGAGGGTGGGCCTCAACGCAACGAGCTCTACGTGGTCTGTCAGGACGGCTCTATTCAGTCCGTTCACGAGCCTAGCCGCCCTATTGGCTGGGAGCTTATTGAGGACGGCGACGAGTGGTTCTACCGCGTGACTCAGATGAACCATCAGCGCAAGCGCTGTGCCATCCGGTACCATAGCCGGGTGGAAGACCCACCCGCGGGCCATGGCCGCATCGGGTCGGTGGTGACGGTTGAGACGCCCCAAAATGCCGAGGTGACCGAGCAGAAGGACAACGGAGAGGAGGTGGAATCGCAGCTCAAGAAGATTGCGACCATTGATCCGCTCCTTGCACAGTGCGCGGTGATGCTTGGCGACCCGGTACAGACCGCAGCCATGGCCAAGTTTGCAGAGGGCAAGATGAGCTACGCGGAGATGCGCATGCATTGCGGGTAAATTTTGTTTTGAAATTGTAATGAATGTACTGGCACCGCCATGTGAAAAATGCCTTTACTTTATCAAGGGTCCTTACGTCCGCACGGGTCGCTGCGCACGCTATACGGCTTATAGAGGGCGCGGTAAACTCGTTTATGAATTTACGGACAACGTCCGAGAGGACACAATGAAGTGTGGCCCGGAAGGGCACCTCTTCGTCTCTCATGAAAAAATCGAGTCACGTAACCGTCAAGATATTCTGTGGCATCTATTAGAACAAGACGAGTGAAATGGCAAAGCCGTGTCTCCAGGTGCGCGTCGTGGTCCGAAGGGTCGTTAGGCACCCTATGACACAGAGAACCCTCAGGACAGGGACTCTCATTCGCAAGCACGTCGTCCGGGGCGCCACATTAGGGCTCGTCCCGGACGCTGTTAATGACGTGGCGTTTCACCACGCCCAACTGAATATTGACGAAATATTCCACGTTATACAAGATACAGCAACGATCAGTTCCATGACCGCGGTCCTTGCGGCGCTCATGGTCGCCTCTAAATTTTCTCAAGATTGAATTTTACTTTGGAATTAGGATACACAATGTTAAACTGAACTCGAAGTCTCCCCTGATTTCCATCTACTTTGAACCCCTTGTGTGGTATGATGTAGTCTTCCCGAGGATCCAGAACCCCCCAGTCCGATGTGTCAATATCTATACACCCATCGAAATGTTGAATCTTGATCTTCTTCCCAATGACCGAGTCCTCAAAACTAATTTTGGTTTGAAATATGAGATCCAGACCCTGACGCATAAACTCTGGGTGCGACTCAACCTTGATGTGAAATAATATGTCACCTGGTTCTTCACCCTCTTTCTGGGGCTGCTCCCCGAGTCCATGACCCACCATCACATTTCCATTTTCTACACCTGGGGGTATTTTTAGTTCTAAATTGAGAAGCTCTTTCTTGCGCCCACCTTGACACTGTGAACACCCGTTGGACGCGCCCCCTTGGCCTCGACAGGGACCACATGGTTGATTCATAATCATGGGACCCATATGATGTTGTATGCTTCCGCGACCTTGGCACTGCATACACGGTCTCCGACACGCGAGACACGTCTTATCAAGAGTGATGCGCATGTTCCGGGTCGTCCCATGATACGACTCGTTAAAATTCACTTTCAATTCATGATCAAAATTGGCTCTTTTCACTGGGCCACGATGACTCCCCCCAAACCCAAAAGGGTTTTGACCCCCAAACATTTGGCTGAAGATGTCATTCATGTTGGGACCTTGGGGTGGAGCGTCAGCTGTCCCGAAGCGATCAAAATTCTCGCGCTTCTGGGGATCAGATAGGACCTCGTATGCCTCCTGAACCTTTTTGAACTTCTCGGCGTCACCGCCCTTGTCGGGGTGGTGTTCGCGGACAAGTTTGCGATGGGCCTTTTTGATGTCTTCGGGCGATGCGTCACTCTTCAGACCTAGGACCTCATACATCTAATTTTACTAGCGAATTACTCCTTTACTTTGAGACGCGCTCGCGCTTCTTGGACAGGTGCTTGCGGACAGCCGCCTGGATCTTCTTGGCCGCCGCCTTGGGGCTCGGGGTCTTCTTCTTGGGCTTGACTATGACTCTACGCACGTTCTTGGGATACACATTCGAGCGAGTCATGGGGTTTTTGAATATTGGTTTCTTGCGATTGGCCATAAGGATACCATAATTGTTTAGTTTGGCCAGTTTATGAATAGTAGCCTTGTTATAAAAATTCTTGCGCCCTGTTTGTGGATCAGTAATCATGTAGATAGCGACACCATATGGAGGTGCGCGTAGGGTCACTGGGTTTGTGTAGTTATTGGCTATGTACATCGTGAGTGGTACTGGTAAAGCCTGGGTTCTTTTCACCGTCTCGACCCATTTTTTAACGGCTCTAACCTTTCTCTTGGAATCATTGACCATTCGCCGCGCCATGAGTTCCACTCGGCGCCGCTGGGCAACCGTAAGGGAGTTCATTAATTATTGCTGTGAAAATAATCCAGCCGCACCACCATTGTTGTTAAGTTTAAATACATTATTCACGAGGGCGTTTCTGAACTCTTCGACTGCTGCATTATTTTGCAACAAGTCCGGATCTATTTCTTTGGCTCTCTGTTTGGCCAATTTTATTAATGCTGCGTTTCCGTTGGCCAACTCATCGACGAAATTTTCGGTATTATTATTTAATTGTCCAGTACGAGCGTTAATACCTCCTTCTCTATAACTCGTCAAGAGGCGGTTTGCTATCTTCATGGCTTTTCTTACACGAACTTGTTGTGGTTTTGTAGCCGTTTTCACTCTTTCAGTCCGGGCTTTTTTAAGTTTCGCGGCCGTGTTCTTTTTGAGCGCAAGCTTGGCACCCTTCTCTCCTTTGAGAAAACCACTTAGTCCGGCGAAACTTGCGATATTTCCATTATTTTCAAGATAGGTCACGGGAGCGCGCGTCGTTCCAGCTCCGCGAATATGGGCCCTCATAGCCCGAGACTTGGATGCGAGAGCCGCGAGATATCGCCGATGGAGATTCGCCTCGCCAACTGGTGGGGGATTTGTAAATTTTCTGATTGTATCATCAAGTGTCGTACGGCGATACTGATTCAGGTCTCTTACTGCCTCGTTAATAAAAGGAACTGATATACCGAATTTAGTACCAAATTCGGTGCCCGTTAGAGTAGTGACGGTGTATTTTGCACTATCCGCCAATCTCCAAACCTTACCTGGTTTACCTAGATTTATCTGTGATTGATCAGTTGCGGCGAAACCTACAAACCACAGTTTAATTTCTGGTCTAATCCAATTTGTGCCAAGAATTGTTTTTATTTTCCGGACTTGTGTATTTTCTGGTACTGAATAAATTTGTTCAAGTTGACCAAGCCAATGTTCGAATAGTCTCTTGCATCTGCACAACTGAATATATTCTTTTGGATTTGAATCTGAAGCTTGCGCCTCCCCAAAACCAGCTTTCATTTCTATTATATTGATAACTGGACGTCCGCGACCATTCCATTCCCAAATCAACACGTCGGGTTCCACATTGTCCTTTCCTTTCGTCATGGTCTTTACTTGGGCCCACGTGACATGCGTATTGATGGCGGCGCTTTTGCCTCTGGCCGGTTTTTGTATACTAGCAAACACGTTTGTAAATGAATTCACTCTTGCAAGATCGAAATTACATTTGAAAAACATCGTCTTGCCAATTGGACGCATCTTTACAATTTGTAGAAAAGAAGCACTCGTCGCTGTTGTCGCTTCGTATCTATCAATATCTATAATTTTAGACGGACCATTACGATTGACGTAGGCCAGAAAGTCCCGCTCAAGCAAGTCGCCGTTGAACACTTGGCCAGAACACAGCTCGCGCCATTTTCTCCGCACCTCACCCTCGAGTTCTATCGGGAACTCTTCTGGTAAAAGTACAGAAGACTCGGCAACGTTTTGAGCATTTTCGTTTAAATTTTCAAAATTTGATGGCATTTTTGACTTGTCCGGAACCAAAAGTTCATCGGCAACCTCAACGGCCGTTTTTTTTTTCGCTACACGTTTATTTGATGTATCTTTTCCGAGTAATTCCCCCAACTTGGGTGACGACACATTTTTAAAATTGACGGCGCGCGCATTCACCGACATCCTATACTCCAAACCCAGATAAAAAAACGAGCCACTCAAACAATAACAAATGGCCACCTCCAAGACCCTGATGAAGGCTCTCGACCGCGTGACCGACCTGAAGGCGGACCTCAAGGAGGCTAACGCCGAGCTGAAAGAGGCCGTAGAGGCGACCCCTCTGTTCAAGGCGTTCCTGCAAGCCATCAACGACACCTCCGAGAACAAGATCCCTGGGAAGGCGGCGGCAGCCAATGCCTTCAAGATTACTCTGGCGATGCTGACCAAGAAGGAGGAGAACGAGGATGCCGAGTAAAAAACGTGTCATGTGACCCTCAAGAGCCCTAGCGTGTAATCAAAAATACCTCAAAACAACGATGGCCTCCTTCCACGTCCTGCCCAGCCTGAACGCCGACCTGGCCAATACCAACGCCCTTTACGTCAACCCGGTTGACGCAACCACTCCCTATGTCAAGATGGGGCGCTTTGTCTACAAGTGCATCCCCCACCCTGACGTGGCCCGCGGCACCATCTGTATGAATGCCATCGCCCGCCGGTCCATCTACCCCTTAGAGGAGGTGATCATCCGCGAGTACATGGTCCCCATGACCGAGGGGCCCAAACGCGTGTGTGTACAGGCTGAATTTGTCAAGAGCAAGCTGGGATTAATGCCCGACAACCTCCCGAACGCCGTCCGCAATATGCTGGAAGGATTGGTGGTCACGGAAGGCCAACAGCTCACCTTGACGCACGGCGACGACGGGATCTTGCTCCACGTCACGGGTGTCGAGTCTCCAGGCGTCGTCACCATGAATACTGAGGTGAGCCTGATGTGGCTGCCCGCCTGAAAAAAAGTGTGCTGCGCGGCCCAAGTGAGTGTAATCATAGTCAAAGTTACCCTAAAACACACGATGTCTCCCAACGCCTACGTCCACTGGAACGACGAGAAGCGCCTCCTGTACGGCTTCCAGGGTGAAGCCGAACACGAGGAGCCTGTATTCACCTGGACGTATTCCGTATTTGAAGAGTACCTAGGTGAAGCCTGTACGCCGTCCATGTACAACTTCTTCACCAACTACATATGTGAGGAAATCAACAAGGAGGAGCTCTACGAGATCCAGGGTGGCGACTACTGCCCCGGGCGCCTTGAGGAGGAGGCCGTAGACGCGTACTTTGACCTGCCCATACAGGAGCGCATCGACCTGCACATGCAGGAAATGAAGAACCTAGAGGCTGAGCGGGACCGCGCCTCTGGAAAGGAGTGCGCCTTCATCGACGCGATCATTGACGACGCGTGCCCGTTTGACGTCACAAGCCCCGTCTATGTGGAGTACTGTCAGTGGTGCCGCGAGCAGAAGGAGAAGTGGGCCAAGATTCACTTTGACCTGTGCTGCCAGCTGGACGAGGAGACTGACTGGCGCGGTGGGCACGAGGCGGGCGAGTCCGACCTTGAGACCGACGAGCGCCATGACCCCATGGCTGAGTAATTTTGTTTGCAAAATGTAATGGAGACGACCTTTAACATTCCTATATTCTTTCGGGTCAAACCCGACCCGAAACACCCCAACCGTCCCGTCCACCCCTGGCCCGTCGTCAACCGCGGTAACGCCATCAATCGTGTCCAAAAAATTCTAAAAGCGAATCACGTCACAGGTATCCCCAGCCGTTGGCCCAAGATTTACTATGGTCAGACCCGTGCAAATTTGAATCTAAATAGGACTTATAGAAACACCGACGCACTGACCCTGCCTGACGGTGTGTATCTTTATCTCATAGAGTACAATCCTTCAACCAATAGGTACCACAAGAGTTTCGTCAGGGTCCACAACCTATTGGAGGCTGGCTCGCGCCACTTCCAATTGCCAGTCAGAAATCAGGGTCGCGTCATCTTGGCTGCAGGTGAATTGTCCAAAGAGGGACGGGTCATAAAATTCAACCTGGAAAGCGGTACATACACGAAAAACTTGATGGCAAAGACCATCGGGTATATGGCAAACGCAAATACAAATAATCTCAAAGGAAAGGACCCCAAACAAATTCTAGAGGCTAAATACATACGTATCGTCAAGAATGCCCTACGGAACATGAATGGCAATAAAAACTATGTGACCAACATTTTGATTCCAAAAATACCCGGGTCACTCCAAAACCTCTTGAACCGTGGGAACCTGAGCTTCTATCACGGAAGCCCCACAAACAAAACGAGGGCTCGTGTCCTCGCAAACTTGGAGAATGCTGGTCTCAACACAAACAGTGCCACGAATTTGATTCGTAAATTGGTGGCCGAGGGCCCTCCTAAAAATTCCAGTCCTGCCAAGGGCAATAAACGGGAGGCTAGTCCAAAGACCAAGAATGAACCCACCTCGCGCACCGCGCAAGGCCCCCGGCGGAGTGGACGTACAGCTCGATGAATTTGAGACGGACTTGCGTGGTCTGCTCGAGCTGCTCGCGCCTGCCTTCGATCGTCAATTCTGGTATAATAATCAGCAGCTCTCCGAGGCTGATAACCAGTTGACCGAACAGGCTATCGACGGAGCCTTCATGGACCTCATGCACCGGTATCAGAACGCCCAAGATGTGATGAATATCCTCGAACACTGCCGAATTTTGATCCAAAATGTGGTCTGGGCGGCCATGAACGTGCCTATACACGGCGCGTACGGACACACGTGGGTCGAAGACCACATCACGGCCGTCATCAACAATGCCATGGCGGTCTATAACCGCGTCATCTACGCACCTCTCAGGACCGAGATGATCATGGCCAACCACAATGCCCATGTCCTGCAGCGGACATGGCGGCGGTGCATCACCGATCCGAGCCATCTGGCGTGTCGGCGTCGTCTTCAGTATGAGTATGAAGATTCTGTTAGAGACTTGAACACTTTGTAGTGTAATGTACTGGATTCTGTTCAAGTTGACCGTACTGTCCTTTGTCCCTCTGCCCATCAACCCCCGTATCAAGCGTCCCGATCCCGCCAAGAACTTTTGGACCTTCGAGTGTGACGGTTTCACGTCGTGCTTCAAGACCGCCAAGATTTTCTACACCGACACTATCGCGGCTAGAAACTTGGTGGAAGAAAAATCCGAGTAAAAAGTATGATTGCTTTTTTTATAGCAATATTGCTATTGGTGTTGTATATAGCAATCAAGTCTGAAAAGGATAAAATACATTTTGTAGATGTTTTGGGTGTTTCGGCTCTTTTATGTGTTGTATGGGGTGTGAGCCGATACATCGGTGTGTCTCCCAAACCTTTATGGGATCCTAATTAGAAACAATAAACTCATATGATAATATGACATTCGACTCTGATAGAGACGTGGAGTGTGGAAAGATTGTAAAAAAACTTAGACTCAACCCCTTGGGTGAAAACGTGTATCTTCACCCCGACGGTTCGATAGAGCGTGACGAGGACAAAATCATCCCGGTCCAACGAATTTTTAGAGAAAATTACTATAAACCAGGTGGCAAAGGGTTCTTAAAAGCCGCCAAGTCTTTCGATGATAACCTTCGTCCCGTACAATGATCTGGTGGCTTGCGCCAAGGCTTTGGACTACCGGAGGCTAGGGAAGCAGAGGGTAGAAGCGTATCAGATATGGAGGGCCCTTAATGGTTTGTCGAAAGGGTGGATCAACCACCCGGCAACTCAGATGTGGAAAGGTCACACGTGTTTCTTGGCCAAGTATTGTAACGCCATGATCGATGAGTGGGTCTCCAGGGGATATCGCAATTTCATGTCAAAATTGCCACATTGCTCGAACCCAAGACCTCCATGGTGGTGGGGGTGGACGCCCATCCATATGTCCCACCAAGCTTCTCTGAACCGTAAGAAGCCCGACTATTACATCTTTGATGTAGGTGAATATTCCAAATGGGGTTATGTATGGCCGAGCAAGGTTCAATTTCAATATAGAATTAAGAATCCAGAACCTGATAAGGTTTGTGAAAAATTAAAATATCCTTGAAGAGTAAAATGAATTTTGGTCATAACAAGACCAATTTGCGTAAGCACCTAAATAGGGAGAGGAATATGGCGCGTCAAAGATTCACGGCCATTCGTATAGGAAACACCAATAAGACGCTATATGACATGATTCGCGATCCTAACATAGAACGCGTATCTAAACTATATGAGACTCATCGTAAGCAGATTATTAGACCTGGTAAACCTGGTGGGAAACCCATCAAGCTTAAGAGAGAGTACGAATTTGCAAATGGAATTATAGGAGTTCAAAATATAGCCAATTCATACCTGAATGGCCGCCCTGTAAACAAGTCTCGGTGGGTCGGTCAATACACACCTGCTGGTGTGAAGCAGACGTCAAACTCTTTTGAAATAAAGAAACCCGTTCCCGTGATTGCATACAAGAACGGGAAGTATGTTGGTCACGTGTGGCGTGAGGGCGCACCACCTTCAGAAACGGGCTCGAACACCGCCAAGTTCATCGGGATACAAAAGACATTGGATCCTTCCGTTCAAGTCAGCAGGTTCGCTCCAGCACTACTGAAACAGGTGGAAAAGGAACTGGGTGAACTAGGATACAAACGTATGCAGACGTTTCCTCGTAGGGTAATGGCGAATATCATGCGCAACATAGGTTGGCCTAATATGAATATGCAAACGAGTCTAGTCACCAAAACTATAGGCCGTAATTTCAATCGTACAAAAATGTACAAGGTGAACTCCCTTATACCTATGAAGAAGAACAACCTTATGAATAATGCTAAATTTTCTAGAAACGCCGCCAGAAAACTCCTCGCAAGCCTAGAAGCGATTCAGGTGAACTACCCTAGACGCAACAGAATCATAGAAGCCCTGAAGACCAAACTATCCAGACCTGAATAAAGGTTAAGTGCGTTCAAAAACTAAATGCTCAGCCCTCGCACTTTCACCCAGCGCAAGTACCTCGATCTTCTGTATTCGTCCGTTCCCATTGTTATAGGAACGGGGCCTGCGGGAACGGGCAAGACCCTCCTGGCGTGTCACGCCGGGTCCAAGGCGCTCGTGAGCGGCAAGGTTCAGCGACTGATCCTGACTCGGCCAGCCGTCTCCGTCGATGAGCAACACGGTTTCCTCCCTGGAAACTTGACGAAGAAGATGGAACCGTGGACCCGACCCATGTTCGATGCTCTGTATCGCAATTTTACACCAAAAAAGGTTCAGGATATGGTGGCGAATCAACAGATTGAGATTTGTCCTTTGGCATATATGCGTGGTCGAACGTTTGATAACGCATGGGTCATCGCGGACGAGATGCAGAACTCCACGCCGTCCCAGATGAAGATGCTTTTGACTCGTATCGGTGAAGGGTCGAAGATGATCGTCGCCGGTGATACTCAACAGCACGAGCGTGGGTTCGAGGATAACGGTCTTGCTGATCTTTTGAACCGATTGTGCTCGATGTCAACTGATATCCGTCACGTCGAGTTTTTAGACGACGACGTTGTTCGAAGCCAGGTCATCAAAGAGATTTTAGATATTTACAATGCATAAAACGAAATTGCTATTAAATGTCAGATATGAAACCCACCAGGTTCTGGTACTATCACGGAAACTTTCCGTTTCATGTTCTATTTGCACTTTTTCCTCGTATGCGTCGATGTCAATCGTGCCCCGCCTTGTCAAAAATAGTGTAATCTCCGCGTCAAAAGCCACAACTAGGTGGGCATAACCAACAAAAAACGCGATGGCCCCCAAGTCTCTTATAAAATTCCTCAAGTTCAAGCCGGCCAAGACCCTCCAGCTTGAACCTGAGCCTGTTGCCGAGGCTGCTGTTTACGTGACCGCCCCCTCTGCTGTTTGGCCGCCGCCCTCTACAAGCACCGAGCGCCAAACCTGGGCGGCAGCGCGCGCACTTCAGCGCGTTGATGAGAACGGCCAACCTGCAGAAGGCTGGCGAGCACGCATCGACGAGATGAAGAAGGATGGGCGGTTGGTGGAGCGCAACGGCGTTTTGTGGCGGCGCGAGTGAAAATAAATGTACTCTGCACTTGTCGGTACCCTGGCCCCAAGTTTTCAGGTCCTCGTCCTTTAGCCGTGGCTGGTGGAGTACAACGGTAACGTCAAAACGTACCGGCGCAAATAAAAAGTGTCCTGTGCCGCTCAAGAGAGCCGAGGCGACTGGTGGAACCACCAAACAAACACCTACGATGGCAACCTCCGTCAAGTTTCTGAACTTCACCCCTATCACCATCGGCAACCTGCGCCCGACCCCTAACGTAGGGGAGTGGGAGGCTATTAGCGCATGCCTGGAAGCGGACACGACCCCTAGCCTCGAGTCCACTCCCGAGGCCCTTCAGGACCAGGAGCTCAAGATATTGACGACTTACCGAAGCGCTCTTCTATGGCTCGCGGGTGGGGTGGTCATATACCGCCACGCCCCCAACACGGAGGGCGGGCATGGGTATGCTGGCTGGCCGCCCAAGGGCCTCAAGGAGGAGGTGCTTTTGAATGATTGGGTCGCTGAAGTGGAGTTTGTGTAAAAAATGTGTTCTGTTCTGCCCAAGCCTTTCGTCTCGTCTCCCTAGTCACCCCAAAAGCCCTTGACTAATGGAAGATTGCCCCGTGTGTTGCCAGGCGCTCGAGTGGTGGCCCACGGCTACGACCACATGCAATCACAAATTCCACAAAGATTGCCTTGCGAAATGGAGCGCTATGAAATCATCATGTCCCATGTGCCGGCACACGCCCGTGGCCGTCAAGACGACGACGTGTTCGCGCGCCACGTGTCAGATGCCGGCCATGACAGGGCGTGGTATGTGCCTCGACCACATGGTCCAGAGTCACTTCAACTTCATCCCATGTTGTCCGAGTGGGTGAGTCAAAAAACGTGTTCTGTTCTACCCAAGCCTTTCGTCTCGTCTTCCAAGTCCCACCCAAACTCACCGCCATGTCTAACCGTCTTAACCTTCTCTCTATGATCCACTGCGTGATGAACCGTATCAAGAATGCGCCAAGCCGCGAACAGCGCTTCAACCTACTCGAGAATGTTCAGATACTTACTGACATCCTCCATGAGGTTACTATATACGAAAAGAGTCTGATAATGGATCTGGATGTTGACTAGTCAGCTTCCGGCCCTAACAGGGCGTGAGATGTGCATCGACCACATGGTCCAGAGTCACTTCAACTTCATCCCATGTGAGCCCATTGGCGGTGACTCAATTTAGGAAAAAATTGCAATAGTAATAATGAGTCCTAAAGAAGCCGACTTTGAGCACGACTACATCGTCAAGTACCTGACTGACTATGAGGAGAGGTACACCCAGTTTAGGGATGCGTACAACATACACGCCGTCCATCTCAAGAACCGTCACAATCTCATTACACTTCCGTTATTAGTGATCACAAGTTCCACGGGTGTCATAGCCAGTCTGGACTCTGTGCCCAAGGCGGTTGGGATAGTGGTGGGGGCGTCTTCTGCGGTCCTCACGGCTATCCAAAGGTACTGTGCTTATGCGGAGCGATCGGAAAACGCACGGCTGACGGCCAAGAGTTACTCCAAAATTCTAAACAAAATAGAAAACATGCGGCTGTCCATGAACAGCAAAGTGATACAAAGCGTATCCCAAGAAATGTTTTCCAAATTTATAAGGGAAATACAAGGTCTAACAAATAGTACCCGTGAGAATGCGATGGAGGTTCCATGGGAACTTCTCAAGTACATAGACACCCTAGAGGCCGAGGTGTGTTGCGTCCCCGTAGCTGGCCGACCAAAAAAGGGAGCGGTAATTCAGGTTGAAGATGTGTAGATGTCCCCTAAAAAAGTGTGTTGTATCCGCCAAGGGTCCAGTCAAGAGCATAAAGACCCCCACACAAAGACGATGGCCGCCATCACCTATGCCTATGAAGCCTTCTACTGCGGTCACGCGACCCCTACCCAGCTCTACTATGTGGACCTGGCCGACAAGGCTCTTGCCGAGGTTGACCGCATCCGTGACTTGACGGATGTTGTGAACCGCACCAAACTGAGGGACCTTGCGGTCAAGTTGGCCCGCAGCTATATGGCGGACGGTGACGACGAGGACCTAGATGAGGTCATCGTCAACTCATACCGCCCCGACACCGCCGAAAACTGCGCCGCCTTGTTCGCGTTGGTGGAGCGACTGGCGACCCCTCCAGGGGAGATGGACGAGAAGTGAAGTGTAAGATAGACAAAGTTCCCCAATTTGAAAAGTAAATTGCCCCTCCTCCCCGAGTCTCCCCAATTTTGTTTCAAAATTAGGAAACCCTTACGCATATGTGAGGAATTTTAGTATAGAATAGGTGCTCCAGGGTGACTTCATGGAGTGTTGCCTAATTTTGGATGGAAATTCCCAGCCGTGTACCAGGGTTGCTTTTCCGATGCCCCGCGAACAATTCGGTCCATTTTACAGAAACGTGTTTTTGTAAAAAGAATTATAATTCGTTCGCATGCCCTTTTGACCCCTATTTTGGTAATGAATTAGGCTACTTTTTCTGGACCCGGGTCTCCCCAGACTTTGTCCTATTTTGAAACAAAATTCATGGACCTTCCCCCAATTTCATTTCAAAATTGCCCCTTCCATGGATTTTTTCAATTTTATTTCAAAATAGGTCCCCCATATTTTGATCCTAAATTACTTACGCGTATGTGAAACAATTTAGGTAATAAATAGGTACCCCCAGGGTTCCATGGAGTTGCCCCCAATTTCATTTCAAAATAGGAGTGACGTGAGCAATTTTGATCCAAAATACATGGACCCTGTACCCGCGGGGCTTCGCCCCTGCACCCCACCCGCCGCCCCTCATAAGCCCTATTCGCCTATTTAAATTTACTAGGGGCCCTAGTAATTAGCCCCTATTATGACCCCCCTCCCGCGGCCAACTTCATAAAACTCCAGGCCAACTTTTTTCTCAGATGAATTATGAGAAGATAAAGAAAGGCTCAGCCGCCCCAAAAAATCTACGTAAGGAATTGGTTGGAAAT